>Ga0310122_10000111_pt1 | contig 50747 bp, 49 predicted proteins | sample CB6_Bottom_1051__FD_203503 | JGI IMG/M metagenome (GOLD analysis project Ga0310122, IMG submission 203503) | Marine microbial communities from Western Arctic Ocean, Canada - CB6_Bottom_1051 | ecosystem: Environmental > Aquatic > Marine > Oceanic | place: Canada: Western Arctic Ocean | collected... | reverse complement strand
ATCCGCACTGTTCGACGCCGGACTGGCTGCCCTCGACTACCCGGTCGAGTACGGCGGGCGGGGCCTCGACCGACACTTCCTGGATGCCTTCCGACAGGAGGCCACCGGACGCGTACCCCCAGAGATCAGCCACGTGTACGGCATTGGCACCGACATGTGCCTGCCCACGATCCGCGACCACGGGGACACCGCGCTCAAGGAGCGCTTCCTGCGGAGCGGCCTGACCGGCGAGGAGATCTGGTGCCAGCTCTACTCGGAGCCGGGTGCCGGATCGGACCTCGCAGGCCTCACCACCCGGGCCGTACTGGATGGCGACGAGTGGGTCGTCACGGGTCAGAAGGTCTGGACCTCGGGCGCCCAGCACAGTGACTTCGGAATCCTGCTGGCCCGCACCGACTGGGACGTCCCCAAGCACCGGGGCATCAGCATGCTCGTCCTGCCGATACGCCAACCGGGCGTCGAGGTCCGACCGCTGCGGCAGATGACCGGGGTGGCACAGTTCAACGAGGTGTTCATGGACGGGGCACGGATCCCCGCCGACTGGGTGGTCGGCGCTGCGGGCGACGGCTGGAGGATGGCCGTGGCGCTCCTCGTCCACGAGCGCTCGTCCATCGGGGCCGGGGGTGGCCGTCAGCCGATCCCGACCGGCCGGCTCATCGAGTTGGCCCGCCGCCACGCACGGACGTCCGACCCCCTGGTGCGGCAGGAACTGGCCAACCTCCACATCGGAACCCGGATCATCCGCTGGCTCAACCAGCGCGACGACGTCCACCCGTCGGTCACCAAGCTCTGGCGCTCACGACAGGGACGTGCCGCGGCGGCGGTGGCAGCGCGTCTTGCGTTCCCCGGCGGTCCCGCCTGGGTCGGCGAATCCATCGGCGACACCGAACCCGACGGCTTCGACGACCCCGATGTCTCCCACTGGGCCTACGGCATCCTCGACGCCTGCGCCCATTCCCTGGGCGGGGGCACCGACGAGATCCAGCGCAACACCCTGGGCGAGCGGGTCCTCGGATTGCCCCGCGAACCGGCCCTGGACCGCGACGTTCCGTTCAGCCAGGTACCGAGGACGGGCGGGTAGACACGCCGGGAGACACCTCGGCCCGCACGCCGCGCGCCGCATCCCCGACGTCGAGGCCGAGCACGATCGCCCGCAGGACCAGCCGGAGGCGCTCTTCCACCGCCTCCCGGTCTCCACCTTCCAGGTCGAGGCTCTCGGCGAGAAACTCCTCGAAGAGGCAGTAGCCCAGGTGGTACACCGCTCCCAGGCCCACGTCGATCCGGATCTCCTCGTCGGGCTCGACCGCCCCGCGACGACGGGTCACGTCGGCCAGGCTGGCCTCGAGGACGGAGTTGACCGACGTCAGGTCGGCGATCTGCCCGGTCAGCGAGGCGAACGCCAGGGCGCGGAGGTAGTCGGGGCGGTGCCTCATCGAGAACGGGTCGGTCGCCGACCACTCCCCGTCGGGGTCGCCGACGGCGTAGGAGGCGGCCAACACGGCGAGGGCCTCACGCAACACAGATTCCTTGGAGCCGAAGTAGTGGTGGATCAGCCCGTAGTTGACCCCGGCCTCGTCGGCGAGGTCCCGGCCCGAGATCATCCCCGGTGGCCGTTCACCCAGCAGGCGACCGGCAGCCGTCAGCAGCGCCGCCCGCACCTCTGTGGCGCCACGGGGCTTCGGTGCGTCCCGGCTCACAGATCCTCCCCGAGTCCCACGGAGGCCTGGAGGCTCCGGACGTGTTCCCCGAGTCGGGCCAGCGCCAGTTCGTCGTCGCCCGGATCGAGTCCGACGTTGGCGGCATTGCGGATGCCGAAGACGGGCCACCCCAGGAGCAGGGTGCAGATCGATGCGACGACGGCCTTGTGGTGGATCGGGTCGCCATCGGGGTCGGCGCGCTCGACGAGCCCCCGGTAGGCCTCGACGACCGGGAACCGGTCGCGGAATGCACGGAACCCCTCGGGCTCGAGCATCATCTGGCCGGCGATCCCCCAGATCGCCCGGTCACCGGTGGCCGCCTCGACCGTCATGGGCCGTGTTCCGCCCGCCATCACCTCCTCGACCAGCCGCTCGGAGTGCTGCTGCCAGGCGGCGCGCACCAGGTCGTCCTTGGTCCCGAAGTGGTAGTGCAGGAGCCCGTAGTTGACGCCGGCCTCCTCGGCCAGCTCTCGACCGGAGATCGACGACGGTGGACGTTGCGCCGTCAGGCGCAGGGTTGCGTCGAGCAGCGCCTGGCGGGAGGACGGCCCCCGATCGGCGTCGGCGTCCATCAGACGGCCCGGGGCCGCATCGCCGAACCCACGGGGAGCGGGTTCATCGAGAGTGCGCGGTCGAACCAGGTCTGCGAATCTCCCACACCCGAGAGGGCACGGTTGGCCGCCTTGATCGCACATGCAGGAGCCCGGGGGAACGTGGCGATCTCGACGGCCAGCGCACGTGCCCGGTCGAGGACCTCGTCATCGTCGACCACGTCGAGGGCGATCCCGAGCCGGTGCAGGTCCTGGCCGTCGAACCGCCTCCCGGTCAGGGTGAGCTGCTCGGCCACGGCCGCCGGGTACCGGACCGCCAGCCACGCCATGTTCATCGGGGCCTGGAGCCCCTGTCGGATCTCTCCCACCTGGAGGAAGGCGCCCCTACCCGCCACCAGCAGGTCGCAGGCAAGGGCGAACGCCGCCCCACCGTTGATGGCGAAACGCTCGAGGGCGCCGACGACCGGCATCGGGCAGTCGAAGATCGCCCGATGCGCATCGACGAGCGACTCGCGTGACGTGGCCAGCCAGTCGGGCGGAGGGTCGGCGTTGTACTCCTTGAGGTCGAGCCCGGAGCAGAAGCCACCGCCGGCACCGTGGAACAGCACGGCACCCACGTCGTCGCGCCCGGCGACCTCACGGAAGGCGGCGGCCAGCGCATCGGTGAGCGGCCCGGTGAGGGCGTTCTTCCGGGCCGGCCTGTTCAGGACGATGGTCGCCACGCCGTCTTCCACCGACATCACGACCTCGGGTTCATGCGGCTGGTCGTCTGGTCGAGTTTCGGTCATCATGTACTCGGTCGTCCTGAGGTCGGGAGTTCATCGGGCTGGTGGTGCCGATGTTAGCCAGCTGGCTAAGACCAGTCAACCGAACCGAACTGGAGCCCCGATGACCTCTTCCGACATCCACGATCTGGATTTCGACGCCTACCTCGACCTGATCCGGCACCTCACCGACGACGAGCTGATCCCCGGCGAAACCGACATGGTCGATCTCGGCGAGGTACCCCCGGCACTGGTCGCACGGCTGGCCCAGACCGGGCTGTTCGGCATCACCCTGCCCCGGGAGTAGGGAGGCCTGGGCTGGACCATGGAACAGCAGGTCCGCCTCACCTTCGAGTTCACCAGGGCATCTCCGGTCTACCGGTCACGGTTCTCTACCACCATCGGCCTGTGCTCACAGATCCTCCTCGATCACGGCACCGACGAACAGAGGGAGAGGTATCTCCGGGACATGGCCACCGGCCGATGCGTCGCCTCGTTCGCCCTGACCGAGACCGGAGCCGGCTCCGACGCCACAGCCGTGACGACCACGGCGGTCCGTGACGGCGACCAGTACATCATCGACGGCCACAAGCGCTTCATCACCAACGGGGCGTGGGCCGACCTTCTCGTCGTGTTCGCAAGGACGGGCGACGACCGCTTCTCCGCCATCCTCGTGCCGGCCGACACCGAAGGCGTGACGGCCACGTTGCCCACCCGGATGAACGGCCACGAAGCCGGGCCGGTCGCCGAACTCACGTTCGTCGACGTACGGGTCCCGACCACCAACCTCATCGGCGACGAGGGCGCCGGCCTGACGCTCGCTCTCCGCGGCATCAACCACGCCCGGACCCATGTGGCTGCCACCGCAGTCGGCTGCGCCACCCGCCTGCTCACCGAGGCCGCCGCCCATGCCCTGACCCGACACCAGTTCGGGCAACCGATCGCCGGGTTCGGCGTCATCGAGGCCATGCTCGGTCGGAGCCGCGCCGAGCTGGAAGCAGCCAGGGCCCTGATCCTGGACTGTGCCAGGGCATGGGACGCCGGCAGCATTCCCTGGCCGAGGATCGCCGCGGCGAAGTTGGTCGCCACCGAGACCGCCAAGGAGATCGCCGACCGGGCCGTACAGATCCTGGGCGGTGAGGGCATCGTCGGCGACCACCCGGTCGGTCGCCTCTGGCGCGACGTCCGGGCACTGTCGATCTACGAAGGCACCACCCAGATCCACGAGCGCAACCTGGCCCGCCACCTCCTCAAGGCGGTCGGCGACGGACGACCGATCTTCGACAGTTGACCTGAACCGCCCGGGCCAACCGCACCCGGCACGATCTCAGGTCCCGAGTTCGGCCAATACCTGATCGGCTTCGTGGACCAGCCGGTCCATGATCTGGGCCACGGGTTCCTGGGCCGTCAGGTAGGCGACGCCCTGTCCGGCACCCTCGTGCACCAGCGGTTCGACCTCGTGGCGCAGGATCTGTCCGAGGAGGTCGCCGACCAGGATGTCCTGGTAGGGCATCTTGAGAGGCTCCGGGGCGTCGGCGGCCGCCCACTCGTCGCTCCATGCCGACCGCAGCATCCGCAGGGTCTTGCCACTGTCGGACCGGCTGATCACGGTGTCGGTCGATCCGGCCCCCACCAGCTTGTCGAACACGGTCTGGCTGGGAGCGGCCTCGGTCGAGCCGAGGAATGCCGTGCCCATCCACACGCCGTCCGCTCCCAGCGTCAGGGCTGCCGCCAGATGACGGCCGGTTGCGACCCCGCCGGCGGCGAGGACCGGCCGGCCGTCGGCCAGGTCGACGATCTGGGGCACGAGCGAGAACGTCCCGACGGTGCCGGTGTGGCCGCCTGCGTCGGAGCCCTGGGCGACGAGAACGTCGGCTCCGGCCCGGATGGCGGACTCGGCGTGCCGGGGCTGGCCGACGAGGCTGACGATCAGCGACCCCCGTTCGTGCGCCTGCTCGACCGCCCAGGCGGGCGATCCGATGCCGAGGGCCAGCACCGGGATGCGGTGGTCCATCACGACCTCCAACTGCGCCCTTGCGGTCTCCTCGCTGCGGACGAACCGTGAGCGGAATCCCGGCAGGCCGTCGTCGGGAACCCCGTATTTCTCACGGAGGCCGGCGACGAACGCCACGTGCTCGTCGGGCAGGTGGGCCTCGATAGCGGCACGGTCGTCCTCGTCGGGCATCCCCGCCGGGATGACGAGGTCCACGCCCCACGGCAGGTCGCCCAGCTCCTCCTTCATCCGGGTGATGCCGATCTCGATCTCGTCGGGTGTCCTGCGGGTGCAGCCCCAGACCCCGACGCCGCCGGCCAGCGACACGGCGATCGCCACGTCCGGCTCCCACCAGCTGAACCCGAACACCGGGTGCCGGCACCCCAGCCGGTCGGCGATCTTCGTCGTCCTCATCGAAGACCTCCCGGTCCGCCGCCGGCCATTGCTTCTCGTCGTGCTCGACCACCGGGTTCCGTCATGCCCCGGAACCTAGCCGATGTGGTGTCCCATTAGCCATCTGGCTAACATTGGACGGTCCGCCGAACCTGCCACCGAAGGAGCAGCCATGCGCGCCGCCATCATCCACGACGCCCCCGGCGACCTCGTCGTCGAGGACGTCGCAATCGACCGGCCCATCGACCGCGAGGTGCTGATCCGCACAAGAGCGTCCGGCCTCTGCCACAGCGACCTCCACGTCATGGACGGCCTGCTCCCGATCCCGCTCCCCGCCGCCCTCGGCCACGAGGCCGCAGGCGTGGTCGAGGCGATCGGCCCCGACGTCACCTCGGTTGCACCCGGAGACCACGTCATCACCTGCATCACGCACTCCTGCGGCAGCTGCACCGAGTGCCTCCACGGACGCACATGGATCTGCGAGCGGCGACAGGAGCTGATGCGTCGCGGGGCCGACGCCACCCCGAGGCTCCGGCTCGGCGACCGACCCGTGTTCCAACTCGGTGGGCTGGGGGCCTTCGCCGAGCAGGTCCTGGCCCACGAGAGCTCCGTCGTCGCCATCGACCCGGCCATGCCGCTCGACGCCGCATCGCTCATCGGCTGTGCGGTACTCACCGGTGTCGGCTCGGCGATCAACGGGGCCAGGATCCGTCCCGGCGAGACGGTCGTGGTGATCGGCTGCGGCGGCATCGGCCTCAACATCGTGCAGGGCTGCCGCCTGGCCGGGGCCGGCCGCATCATCGCCGTCGACCTCGAGGTCACCAAGCTCGAGGCGGCCAAGGGCTTCGGCGCCACCGACATCATCGACGCCTCGACCTGCGACCCGGTCGAAGCCGTCCTCGACCTGACCGGCGGGGTCGACGTGGCATTCGAGGCCATCGGCCTCACGGCGACCGCCGAACAGGCGCTCGCCATGATCCGACCCGGCCGCACCGCCTACCTCGTCGGGGTCCCCCCCGCCACCAGCACGTTCGCCCTCTCCGGCACAGCCCTCGTGATGCAGGCCAAGGGCATCCAGGGACTGTTCATGGGCAACAGCTCACCAGCCGTCGAGATGCCACTCCTCGTCGACCACTACCTGAACGGGCGGCTCGAGATCGACCGCCTGATCTCGGCGCGCATCACCCTCGACGAGGTCAACGACGGGTACGAGGCGCTGCGCTCCGGCGGCACGCTGCGTTCCGTCATCGTGTTCGACTGACCCGACGCAGCCGCCTACTTCGGGGGCATCCGGATGCCGCCGTCCACCCGGATGACCTCGGCGTTCATGTACGGGTTGGTCAGCAGGTCCATGACCATGAACGCCAGCTCCTCGCCGGAACCCAGGCGCTTCGGGAACAGGACCGACTCGCCGAGGTGGGCCTTGAAGGCGTCGCTCTGCTCGCCCTCGCCGTAGATCGGCGTGTCGATGAGGCCGGGGGCGATGGTGTTGACCCGGATGCCGACCACCGAGAGGTCGCGGGCGATGGGGAGCGTCATGCCGACGATGCCCCCCTTCGAGGCCGAATAGGCGGCCTGGCCGATCTGTCCGTCGAAGGCGGCGGCCGATGCCATGTTGACGATCGCCCCCCGCTGGCCGTCGTCGTCCATGGGCTCGGTGGCGGCCATGGCGCCGGCGGCCCGGCTGAGCATGTTGAACGACCCGATCAGGTTCACCCGGATGACGAACTCGAACTTCGAAAGGTCCATCGGCTCGTTGTCGCGTGTGATGGTGCGCCCCGGCAGGCCCAGGCCGGCCGAGTTGACGAGCGCACGCAGCGGACCCATCTCGGATGCGGCGGCGACGGTGGTGTCGGCGTCCTCGGTGCTGGTCACGTCGCACCGGACGAACAGGCCGCCCAGTTCGGAGGCCACGGCCTGCCCGCGCTCCTCGTTGAGGTCGGCGATGACCACCCGGCTGCCGGCGGCGGCCAGCAGGCGGGCGCTGGCCTCGCCGATGCCGGACGCCCCGCCGGTGACGATGGACGAACTGCCGTCGAAGTTCACGCGTGCCACGTGGGTCTCCTGTCTGGGTGAGGGTCGAGGGATCGAGAGATCGAAGGGCACATTGTCCATCCCGGCGGCGACGCGGGCCAACGTGTGCCGGGCCGACCGGTTTCAGGCCAGCCGGCCGAGCGACATCCGCAGGGGCGACGGCGGCGGATCCTCGCCGTCCGGATCGAAGAACGGCCGGTCGCCCTGCACGGTGACCCGGTGGCCGCACCGCTCGTGGGGCCAGTAGTCCCAGATGGCGAAGTGCTGGACCCGTCGGTTGTCCCACAGCGCCACGTCGTTGCGGTCCCACCGGTGCCGGATCTGGAACTCGGGGCGGGCGCAGTGGACGTACAGGTCGGCGAGCAACTGGCGGGACCCGTCGTCGTCGAGGCCCTCGATGCCCACGGTGAACGACGGGTTGACGAACAGGCTCCGGCGAGCGGTCTCCGGATGGGTCCGGACCACCGGATGGACCGCCGTCGGATAGGTGACGCCCTCGTCGACAGCGCCCCGGTCGGCGTAGCGGCCCCGGTAGACGTGCTCGGAGGCGTGCACGGCCGACATCTGGCGGAGGCGGGCCCGCAGGTCGTCGGGCAGCGTGGCGTAGGCGGCCTCCATGTCAGCGAACAGGGTGTCCCCGCCGCTGTCGGGCAGCACGTGGACCTGGAGCATGGTGGCCGACGGGGGCTCCTCGTCGCACGAGACGTCGGAGTGCCAGCCGTTCCCGTTGGAGATCGTGGAATCGCGGTGGGTGCGGATCAGGAACACCGCCGGGTCGTCGTGCTCGGCGGGTGCCGCCGGGTGTGTGTGGAGGGGGCCGAGGCGTCGGGCGAACGCCACCTGGACGTCGGCGGCCATCGCGGTCTGGTCCTTGAACAGCAGGACGCCGTGGTCGAGGAAGGCACCGTGGAGCACCGCGAACGTGGCGTCGTCGATGCCGTCGGCCAGGTCGACGCCCCGGACCTCGGCGCCCAGGACGGGCGAGATCGGCGTGATCTCGGGCTTTGTCACTTGGGGTGCGTTCCTCCGCTCGCAGGTCCACCAGCGTCCCCCAACAGGGCCTGCCTGTCGAATCCCGGTGCCCGAAGGGTAGGTTCGGCAGCGCGTTCCCGGCCTTCACCCGGTCGGGACCCGCGGGTGTTGTTCAATGGTAGAACCTCAGCTTCCCAAGCTGATGACGCGAGTTCGATTCTCGTCACCCGCTCTCCGAGTACTGCGCCGCCAGAGCGACGGAATCCCTAGACCGCACGACGGCGAACCTGAACGATCTGCGGTGCATGTTTTGAACGATCTGCGGTCACTTTGGTGATCGATCTGCCGAACCGGTGACCGGAGATCCCTCGAGACCTCCACCTACACAGCCTTTGTGGTGTGTGGGGAGGCGGGCACACAATCGGCGCCCACCCGCCCTCAGGCGCCGGGCACCTCTCCCGCCTGGTCCTCGGCCAGTTCGTCGGACAGCGTCGATGCCCACTGACGCATCCCCGAGGCATGGGCGCTCTTTGCCAGGACGTGCGACCCCACCGGCATCGCCACGAAGGCGAACACGATCGTCACGATCGCCTTCATCACCGACTCGGGGGTCCCGATGTGGACGGCCGCACCGGTCAGCAGACCCAGCAGCCCCAGCGTCGAGCACTTGCTGGAGGCGTGGAGGCGCTGGTAGGCGTCGGGCAGGCGGACGATCCCGCACACCCCGATGAGCATGAAGCCCAGCCCCGACACCAGGAACACGAGCGTGACGACGTCTCGCAGACCGGCCATCAGGGCCCCGCTCCGTCCTCGGGCAACTCCTGGTCGGCCGTCAGCCCACCCAGGTACTGGGCGAACGCCACGGTCGCCGCGAAGCCGACGATGGCCACCATCAGCGCCGCATCGAGCGACACCGCCCGGCGCTGGTCGACCGCCAGCAACACGACAAGGCCCACGACCAGCAGCGCCAGGGCATCACCGGCGACCGCCCGGTCGGCAAGGTGCGGGCCCTTCACCATCCGGTACAGCATCAGGACCATCCCGACGGCGAGGACCGCGATCCCCACGTCGACCACGGTCGAGACACTCCTTGAGACTTCGGTCGAGACTGCTCCCAGGACCAGGGCGATCACGAGAAGACCTCACGCTGGAGCCGTTCCTCGAGTTCCCGCAGCCCGTCGATGGCCGACGCACGGTCCTCGGCGTACATGCAGTGCACGTAGAGGAGCCCCCCGTCGGCGGTCACGTCGACCACCAGGGTGCCAGGCGTCAGCGTGATGCAGTTGGCGAACACCGTGGTCTGCACGGCCGTGAGGTGTGCGACCGGGTAGCGGAGGATGCGCGGCGTCTGGCTGAAGCCCGGCGTCAGGATCTCCCAGGCGATCTGGAGGTTGGCCCGCACGAGGATGCCGAGGAAGTAGAGGCCGAACCGCACCACACGGAACAAACGCACCGCGTAGTTGGGACGCCCGGTGGTGAGGTCGTAGACAGCGATGACGACGAACCCGACGGCGACGCCGAGCAGCAGCCCCAGCCAGGTCCGCTCGTCGGCCCACAGCAGGTAGAAGCCGGCCAGCCCCACGTTGAGCACCAGTCGCCGGGTCATCCGCCGCCTCCCGTTGCGCCCCCGGCGGCGATCAGGCCATGCGGATCGACCGCCCGGATGTAGGCCGAAGGATCGGTCAGCTGCTCGCCGGCGTGGAAGGCGATTTCGTAGATCGGCTCCGCCGCCAGGCCGATGAGGACCGCCACGACGACCAGGAACCCGATGCCGGCGTACGCCCCCCGAAGGTCGCCCGAGCCCGTGTCGCCGTCACGACCCGGGGCCGGCGGCGCCTGTTCGGCCGGCGGCAGCCAGAAGCCCTTCGTCCAGATCTTGAGCATCGACACCAGCGTGAGGAGGCCGGTCAGAAGCGCCACCACCGACAGCCACCAGTGGTCGGCCCATCCCTCGCGGACCAGGACCAGCTTGCCGAAAAAGCCGCTCAGCGGCGGCAGGCCGACGAGGCTCATCGCCGCCACGAAGAACGCCACGCCGAGGAACCGGTCGCGCTTGAGGAGGCCACCGAGCCGGTCGAGGTCGTCGGACCCGGCATGGCGCTCCATCACCCCGCAACACAGGAACAGGGAGCTCTTCACCACCATGTGCTGGACCATGTAGTAGAGCGCCCCGGCCAGGCCGGCCGTCGTCATCAGGGCCAGGCCGAAGACCATGTAGCCCACCTGGCTGATCACGTGGACGGCCAGGATGCGCCGCACGTTGTTCTGCGAGACCGCCCCCAGCACGCCGAGCAGCATCGTGACGGCGGCGGAGACGAGCAGCAGCGGCGTCACGACGTCGCGGGCCTCGCCCACGGCGAAGATGAGCGGGAACGTGCGCGCCACCGCATAGACGCCGACCTTGGTCAGCAGGCCGCTGAACAGGGCGGCGACCGGCACCGGACACGTGTGGTAGGTGTCGGGCAGCCAGAACCACAGCGGGAAGAAGGCGCCCTTGGCGCCGAACACGAACAGCAGCAGCACCGACACGCCGACGAAGCCCGGCGGCAGCCCCTCGCCCGACGCCACCCGGGCGTCGACGATGCGGGCCAGGTCGGCGAGGTTCAGCGTCCCGAACATCCCGTACACCAGCCCGGCGCAGACCACGAACACCGTCGAGGCGATCAGGTTCAGGATCAGGTACTTGTAGGCCTGCCCCAGTTGCCGGCGCGACCCGCCGATCACCAGCAGCCCGTACGAGGCCATCAGCATGATCTCGAAGCCGACGAAGAGGTTGAACAGGTCGCCCGTGAGGAAGCACTGGTTCACGCCGACGATCAGGAGCTGGATCAGCGGGTGGAAGTAGCGCCGCTCCGTCACGGGGTCGAGCATCGAGAACGAGTGGACGTAGCAGCCAAGGGCGACGACCAGCCCGGCACACAGCAGCAAGCCGGACAGGCTGTCGAACACCAGCGTGATGCCGTACGGCGCCTGCCAACCACCCATCTGGGACACCAGCACGTCGCCGTCGCGGATCTCGGACAGCCAGCCCAGGGCGAGGACCAGCATCGAGCCGAAGCTCACCAGGCCGAGCACCCGCTGGGGGATGCGGTGCCGGATCAGCGCCACCGAGGCCACGGCGGTCGCCAACGGGATCACCACGAGCAGGCCGAGCAGGTTGTCCGTCATCGGCCGACGCCCCGATCCGCCGTCCGGTCCGGTTCGGGGCTGGCGACGGGCGGGTCCTCGAGCGCCAACTCGTCGACGTTGAGGGTGCCCGTCTTGCGGGCCGTCACGACCAGCAGCGTCAGGAGGAAGCCCATCACGGCGAAGTTGATGACGATGGCCGTGAGGATCAGCGCCTGCGGCAGCGCATCGACGAGGTTCTCGCCGCCCAGGATCGGGGGTTGGCGCAGGTCGCCGCCCGGGAGCACCGGCGAGCCGCTCATGGCGATGATCGCCAGGTTGGCGCCGTGTCCCAGCAGGAACACGCCCATGGCGATGGACTTGAGCTCGCGCGACAGCATCAGGTAGACGCTGACGGTGACGATCACCGTCACACAGATGGCGAGGACCGTGGTCATGGGTCCAGCTCCTCGCCAAGGCGGGTGATCATCCCGATCGCCACGCCGACCACGACGAGCAGCACCCCCAGGTCGAACGCCATCGCCGAGACGAGGTGCAGCCCCTCACCACCGAGGTGCAGGGTGATCGACCCCGACCGCAGCAGCGGCTCGCCCAGCAGCAGCGGGACCACCGCGACACCCACGGCGACGCTGAGCCCGGCGAACACCAGCCAGCGGGGATGGGTCGGGAGCAGCCGGAAGAAGGCCCGCTGCCCGAACGCCATCCGGTAGGTGCACAGGCCCACGGCGGTGATGAGCCCGGCGATGAAGCCGCCGCCGGGACCGTTGTGGCCCTTGAGCGCCGCATAGATGGCGAACAACAGCGTGAGCGGCAGCACCAGCCGGACCGCCGTGCGCAGGATCAGGGAGTCGATCCTCATGGACCGGCCTCCACGGCCGAGGTCGCCTGCTCGGACGTTTCGCTCCCGCCATCCTCATCGTCCTCGTGGCGGCGACGCCCCGGCAGCATCGACCACACTCCGAGGGCGGCGGTCGCCAGCACCGTGATCTCGCCCAGGGTGTCGAAGCCCCGGAAGTCGACCAGGATCACGTTGACGATGTTGCGACCCTCGCCGCCGCGTCCATTCGTCAATTCGGAGCCCTCGAGGCTGTGCTCCTCGAAGAAGGCGCCGAGCGTGGCGGCGTCTTCGTTGCGCTGCTCCGCAGCGTGGCCGGCCAGCAGGGTCATCCACCCGATGGTGATCCCGACCAGTGCGGCCATGACCAGGCGTGGCGCCGGGCTGATGCGGGGGCGCCGGTCCGGCCGGGGCAGCAGCCGCAGCACCAGTAGGAACAGGATCACCGAGATGATCTCGAACATGAGCTGCGTCAGGGCGAGGTCCGGGGCCTGGTACACGAGGTAGAGCCCGACGACGGCGAACCCGCTGGCGCCGAGCACCATCACGCGCACGACGCGCTCCATGACCAGCGGCAGGGCGATGGCCGCCGCACACACGACAGCGCCGAGCAGCAGGCCGGTCACCGACTCGAAGGGGACGACGCCGTCGGGGAGGCGCAGCATCGACGGGTCGATCCACGCCGCCCACGAGATGCTCAGCAGCAGCATCGCGAACATGAGCACCAGGTAGTTGCGCAGGCGACCCGTCTGCACGGTGTGGAACGCCCGGTGGCCCTGGCCCAGGACCAGCCGGTACGACCCCGGGTAGATCCGGTCGTGGACGTCGGTGACCTCGCCGCGCCACCTCGATGAGCACCCGAGGGCGATGCCGAGCACGATGGCGGCGACCGACATGGCCAGCGGCACGCCCGGATGCAGGAACGGCTCCCACGGCCACGGCAGCCCATCGGCGAACGCCACGTCGTTGACGTGCACCTCGATCCGGCGGAAGGCCGAGTTCCACAGCGGTGGCACCAGGCCGCCGACGTACTGGAACGCCACCAGGCCGGCGGCCGGCAGCCACAACAGCGCGCCCCAGCGGTCGCGAGCGCGGCCCTGTCCCTCGCCACCGGCCGGCACCGTGCCCTCGTCGCCCACGCCCGTGCGCCATCCGAACACGGTCGCCGCCAGCCGCACGGCGATCGCCACGTTGCACATCGCCGTCAGCACCGCCATCGCCCCCACGATGACGAGCAGCGGGCGGGACCCGGCGGCATGGTGCACCGCTCCGAAGAACATCTCCTTGGCAACGAAGCTGACCGTGCCCGGCCCGCCAGCCAGTGCGTAGGCGGCCGCCAGCAGGACCACGACCAGCAGGCGTGCCCCCGGCACCCGTCGCCTCCAGAGCCCGAACAGCTCGGGGAGCCGTCGTGCGCCGACCCGGTGGGCGAGGGCGCCGGCGATGAGGAACAGCGGCGCCTTGTAGAGGGCGTGGCTGGCGATCTGGCTGAGGTCCCAGTCGATGGCGGCGCCGCCGTGGCCGTCCGTCGCCCCGCCCAGTCCGTACATGCAGACGAACAGGCCGAGCTGGCTCACGGTCGTGTAGGCGAAGATCCGCTTCAGGTCGTGCTGCTGCAACGCCAGCACGGCGCCGAGCAGCATCGTGACCGCACCGAACACCACGACCACCGGCAACCAGATGGACAGCAGCCCGAACACGGGCAGCAGCCGGCCCAGCAGGAAGACGCCCGCCTTGACCATGGTGGCCGAGTGCAGGAAGGCCGAGACCGGGGTCGGCGCCAGCATCGCCCCAGGCAGCCAGTAGTGGAACGGCCACTGGGCGCTCTTGGAGGCCGCCCCGATGAAGATCAGGACGAAGGCGGCCACGATCGTGCCGCCCGACCCGATGTCGGCTGCCCCGGCGACGAGTTCGCTCCATCTCCAGGAGCCGGTTGCGTCGCCGAGCAGCAGCACGCCGCCGAGCAGCGACAGGCCGCCGAGGCCCGTTGTGACGAACGCCTGCGTCGCCCGCTTCACCGCCGTTTCGTCGTCGCGGTCCCAGCCGATCAGGAAGAACGATCCGATCGACGTCGCCTCCCAGAACAGGACCGTGAGCAGGAGGTGGTCGGCGAGCACCACGCCCAGCATCGAGCTCGTGAAAAACCCGAGCGCCGGGAAGAAGCGGGCCAAAGAGGTCCCGTCGTCGCCGAAGTAGGCCCGCGCATGGAGGACGATCAGGACGCCCACGCTGGCGACCAGGAGAGCGAAGAAGGTGGCCAGCCCGTCGACGAGGAAGCCCAGGTCGAGGTGGAGGCTCGGCACCCACCCGATGGCGGTCGTGCCCTCCTCGTTCGATGCCACGCCGTAGCGCCGCAGGTGCGCCCCGAGGAACAGCAGCGACGCCAGTGGGCCACAGGTGGCCAGCAGGACCCGCAGCGACGTGCGGCCCCAGGGCAGCAGGAGCGTGGCGAGGCCTGCGACGACGGGCGCGCCGACGGCGGCCAGGACGAGCGTGGGGGAGACCGGTTCCACGGCGCCATTGTGGTCGGTGGCCTACGCGGCACCGACCATCATCGGGCGGTTCCCGACTCGCTTCCTCAGCGGCTCCCCGGTTCGGGCAGGCCGGGGGTGCGGTAGCCGTCCTCCCGCCAGAGGATCGGGAAGTGCGCCTCGTCCATGGCGTCGTCGTCCGGGTGGGCGTAGCGGGAGTAGATCGGGCCGTTGCCATCGTCGAAGCCGGGTCGGTGGAACCGGGATTCGCTGCTGGCGCAGTGCAGGACCAGCACCCGCCGGTCGGTCCCCGAGTCGTTGGGCCCCGACCCGTGCCAGGTCCAGCCGTGGTGGAACGATCCCCCGCCGGCTCCCACCTCGACCGGCACGATGTCGAGGACGGCGTCGTGCCTCGCGGCGGCCTCGGCGACCGTGGCCCGGTGGTCCTGCGGGGCGTGGAACTCCCCGGTCGGATCATCCTGATGGGGCCAGCGGTGCGATCCCCTGGCGAACTCGGCGGTGCCGCCCGCCGCCGACGTGTCGTCGAGGGCCATCCAGCAGGTGGCCATCTCCTGCGGCCGGTACCAGGGCAGGTAGGCGTTGTCCCGGTGGAAGCCCAGTGACCGGGCGCCCGGCGGCTTCCAGAGCAGGTTGTCCTGGATGATGCGCGTCCCGGGCCAGCCGGCCAGCCGCGCGACGGCCTCCCCCAGGTCGGCACGCAGCACGGTGGAGGCGATCCGGCGGTCGGCCCGCCAGCCGTTGCAGATCTGGCGGGTCAGCGTCGGATCGCCATCGCCCTCCTGCCAGTTGACCTCGTCGGGCTCGACGCCCGTTGCGAAATCACCCCGGAACAGCCGATCGAAGCAGCGGCGCAGCGGACCGAGCAGGGCCGGGTCGACGAGCCCGTCGACGACGACGAACCCGTCCATGGCGAATGCCGCCGCCTGGTCGTCGGTCAGGCGGAATGCGCCGGTGCCCATGCGCGCATCATGCCCGCTCGCCGGCCCACGGCCGCCGATCCGTCGCCCCACTAGGGTGCCGCCGTGATCCCCGGGCCCGGCGAGACGCTCACGACCGCCGACTACCACGCCGCCGGCGAGCCCTTCCGGATCGTCGACGCCGGCCCGATGGAGGGTCGGACCGTCCTCGACCGCCGCTCCTGGGCGCAGGAGCACCTCGACGACCTCCGGCGCTTCCTCGTCAACGAGCCCCGTGGCCACGCCGACATGTACGGCGGGTTCGTGGTCCCGCCCGACGACGCCGACGGCGACCTCGGCGTGGTGTTTTTTCACAATCACGGGTTCAGCACGGCGTGCGGCCACGGCACGATCGCACTCGTCGCATGGGCCGTGGACGAGGGCGTCATCGACGTGCCGGTCGGCGCCGGCCGCCTGGAGGTCGTGGTCGACGTTCCCTCCGGACGGCTCCACACCGTGGCCAGGATCGAGGACGGGCGAGCGGTGTCCGTGCGGTTCCGCAACGTGCCCTCGTTCGTGGGCGCCACGGGCATCGAGGTCGACACCTCGTTCGGGCCGGTCGAGGCGGAGTTGTCGTTCGGTGGCGCCTTCTACGCATCGGTGGCGATCGACGACCTGACGGTCTCTGCGACGGCCGGCCACGTCGACGACCTCATCACCCTGGGCCGCGAGGTCAAGGCGGCACTGGCGGGCCACCCATCGCTCGTGCATCCGTCCGACGAGCGGCTGTCGGGCTGCTACGGCACGATCCTCCACGAGACGCCCGGCGCCGACCCGCTCCACCAGCGCAACGTCACGATCTTCGCCGACGGCCAGGTCGACCGGTCGCCGTGCGGGTCCGGAACGTCGGCCCGCCTGGCGCTCCTGCACCACCACGGGGTCATCGGCGTGGACGACGCCTTCCACAACGAGGGCATCGCCGGCGGTCTCTTCGTCGGACGCATCGAGTCGGTCACCGACGACGGCGTCGTAACCACCGTCGAGGGCTCGGCCCACCGCCACGCCACCAGCGCATTCACCCTCGACCCCGCCGACCCACTCGGCCTCGGGTTCCAGCTGCGATGAGCGCCATCCCGTACTTCGACGCCGAGGCGATCGTGGCCGCCGTCCCGATGCCGGCCGCCATCGAGGTGCTGCGGGAGGCGTTCCGCGACCTCGGCGAACTGCACCCCCGCCGACAGGTCCCGCTGGGCCCGTCCGACGACCTGCTGATGATGCCGGCCGTTGCCCCGGTGGGCATCGGCGTCAAGATCGTGACGGTCGTGTCGGGCAACCCTTCACGGGGGCTGCCGCTGATCCACGGCCACTACCTGTTCTGTGACCGGGAGACCGGCGTGCCGTTGGCGACCCTCGACGGTTCGGCGCTGACCGCACTGCGCACCCCAGCCGCCTCGGCGTTGGCGACCGACGTCCTCGCCCGAACCGACGTACGAACGCTGGGCATCTTCGGCACCGGCGTCCAGGCACGGGGCCATGTCGAGGCCGTGCTGGCCGTGCGACCGGGAATCGAGTCGATCCTCGTCTACGGCCGCACGCCTGAGTCGGGAGAGGCTTTTGCCGCCGGGGTCGATGCCGGGGGGCGTCCCGTGGTCGCCGCCTCCGCCGACGAGGTGGCCGCTGCCGACATCGTGTGCGGATGCACCTCTGCCGCCGAGCCGGTCATCCCCACCGCCGCCGTCCGGCCCGGCACCCACGTGAACCTGGTCGGCTCCTACTCGACCGCCCGGCGAGAGGTCGATGACGACCTGGTGGCCGCCGCCTCGGTGTTCGTCGACGACCGTGAGGCTGCCGCCGAGGAGTCGGGCGAGCTCATCCACGCCGCCGCGGGTTCATGGTCGTTCGACCGGATCGTCGGCGACCTGGCCGACCTGGCCACCGGACGGGCCGGCCGCCGGAACGACGACGAGGTCACCCTGTTCAAGTCGGTCGGCCTGGCCGTCGAGGACGTCGTGGTCGCCGCCGCCGTGGTGGCCCGTTCCTGACGACTGTTGTCAGATGGTGCGCTCGCTGCCGCCGTCGATGGGGACCTGGGCGGCCGTGGTGGCGGCGAAGCGGTCGGAGCAGAGTTCGGCCACGACCGACGCCACGTGGGCGGCCCCGACCTCCATGCCGAGCAGGTTGCGCCGCTTGTACTCGTCGGGGGTCAGCCCGTAGGCGGCCGAGCGCTCGGCGACCAGCTCATCGGTCCACAGCGCCGTATCGAACACGTTGTCGGGGTGTACCACGTTGACCCGCACACCGTGCTCGGCCCACTCGAGAGCCGCCACCCTGGCCAGCTGGGTCAGGGCCGCCTTCGACGTCGAGTAGGCGGCAGCGCCCTTCCCCGGTGCGGTGGCGTTGCGCGAGGCGATCACCGCCACCCGGCCGCCGACCGGTGACCGGAACAGCAGCGGGGCTGCGTCGCGGAACAGGGCCGCGACCGAATCCACGTTGACGGCCATGGTGAGGCGCCAGGTGTCGAGGTCGAGGTCGATGATCGCCGAACTGCCAGGGAAGATGCCGGCGCCCACGACCACCAGGTCGAGCCCTCCGAACCGCTCGACGCCGGCCCGCAGCGCCGCCGCCTGGACGTCGTGGTCGGACACGTCGGCTGGCACCCCCAGCCAGGCCGGGCCGTCGAAGGCGTCAACCACCGACTCCGCAAGGTCGACGCCGACGACGGCGGCGCCCCGGTCGAGGAGCTCGGCGGCACAGGCCCGGCCGATGCCGGACGCCGCCCCGGTCACGAATGCGATGTACCCGGCCAGTTCCTTCGGTGTACCGGCACGACGCAACTTGGCCTGCTCGAGATCCCAGTACTCGACGTCGAAGAGGTGGCCCTCGTCGAGCGCCACGTAGCCGCCCCTGCCATCCTCGAGCCGCTCGAGCACCGGGATGGTCTGCCGGTAGATGTCGGCGGCGATGTCGGCATCTTTGGGGGTGACGCCGGCGGTCAGCAGCCCGAGTTCCGGATCGAGCACGACGCGTGGGGCCGGGTCGAGCATCGTCAGGTCGTCGTCGCTGCGCCCCTCGTTGCGGGCGAAGTAGGTGCCGTAGGCGGCGACGAACCCGTCGACGTCCCGCCCGACCATCGGCGTGCGCTTGGTGCGGATCACGTGGTCCGGGGTGAGCGGCCCACGGCCTGCCAGATCGGCGAGGTCGTCCCTTGCCACGAATCGGGCGATCGAGGCGTCGTGGTGGCGACTCACGATCATCGGCCGGCCGGCGGCCGCCGACATCGAGCGGCGCAGGTCGGCCAGCTCGGTCAGCACGACCTCGGCCTTCTCGGACGGACCTGCCGGCTCGTGCGGCGCCACCCGGTCGAGGAACGACTCGGCCCTGGAGATGAGGTCGACGTGGCGGGCATAGGCATCACGGGTGGTCTCGCCGAAGGTGAACAGGCCGTGGTGGCGCAGCACCATCCCGACGGTCCCCTCGTGGGCCTGGTCGTCCCAGCAGGACCGCACCGCCACGGCGAGGTCGAAGCCGGGCATCACGTAGGGCACCACCACCACGTCGTCGCCGTAGACCTCGGCGAGGGTGTCCTCGGCGTCGGTCACGTTGGTGAGCCCGAGGATCACGTCGGCGTGGCTGTGCTGGATCGCCCGAAACGGCAGGTGGGCGTGGAGCAGGGTCTCGACGGACGGCTGCGGCGCATCGGCACGCAGCCGGGCCGCCGACAGCTCGGCCATCATGTCGGCGTCGCTGAGGGCGTCGAGCCCGAGCAGGTCGTGGAGGCGGTCGAGCGGCAGCGGCGTGAACCCGGGGGCCTCGATCGAGGCCAGGTCCCACCCGGAACCCTTCACGAAGAGGGCGTCGACGGTGCGTCCGGTGATGTCGGTCCAGTCGGCCTTGACCGACGTGTTGCCGCCACCGTGCAGGACGAGCGAACGGTCGCCACCGAGCAGCCGTGATCCGTAGGCACAGCAGCCGATGGCGTCGGCCGCGCCGCAGTCGTCGTCGCTCCAGAGGTCTTTCATGTCCGCCGACGGTAGTAGGGAACTACAGGCCCATGTCGTGGTGGGGCGGCACCTCGAAGCGGCCGATGGCGTCGGCCCGACGGTGCAGCAGGTCGATCGTGTCATCGAGGTCCCTGGCGATGACGTAACGGCGCTGCGCCACGCAGTCGACGACGAACCGGCCCAACTCGTCGAGGTCGGCCACCTTCACGTCGCGGCCAGCCTTCTCGAGCCGCGCCTTCAACTCGTCGAAGGTCATGCTGGCCCGCCCCGTGCCGCCGCGCACGCGCTGCAGGTGCTCGGGGCGGTTGCGCTGGGCGGTGAAAAGCCCGGTGTTCATGAGGCCACCCGACGGGTAGAACACCGACGCACCCATCCCCTCGGCCTCGGCCAGCAACTGGTGGTGCAACGCCTCGGTGAAGCACGACACCGCCGCCTTGCTCGAGGCGTAGACGGATGCCATTGGCACCGGGGCGAAGCCGCCGTCACCGGACGAGGTGTTGACCACGTGGCCGGGCTGCCCCGATTCGATCATGCGGGGGACGAACGAGATGACGCCGTGGGCGCTGCCGAAGACGTTGACCCCGAAGCACCACTTCCAGTCGTTGGGCTCGTTGGTCCACGCCTTGCCACCGCCGCCGGATCCGACGCCTGCGTTGTTGAACAGCACGTTGCAGCGGCCGAACGTGGCGAAGACGTGGTCGGCCAGCGCCTCGACGGAGTACTCGTCGCTGACGTCGGTCTGCATCCCCGACACGACGCCCACGCCGAACTCGGCCCCGAGCTCGGCAACCGTGGCTTCGAGCACCGGCTCCTCGATGTCGGCGATGACTACCGTGGCGCCCCGTTCGAGGAGCCCACGCACGATGCCGCGACCGATCCCGTTGGCGCCGCCCGTGACGACGGCGACGGCACCCTCGATCTCGAGTGGCGCCAGGTCGGCACCCGATCCCCCGCTCACGCGGCGTTCGCCTGCGTCTGGTTCTGGGGCGCCATGCCCGGACAGCCCTTGGCCCGGTCCGGGATGTCGGCATAGTCGATCGGCGTTGCCACCTCGGCCTTGGTCAGGCAGTGCTGCTCCGCGAGCGGCAGCAGCGCGTCGAGGTCGAAGTCGTAGAGCTCGGCCACGTTGGTCGTGAGGACCTTGACGACCTCGTCCTCGGGCTGACCGGCGAACGTGAGCCGCAGGTGTTCCTTCGTGTACGGGTGCGAGCCCTCGATGTGCGGATAGTCGGAGCCCCACATGACGTTGTCGATGCCGATCTCGCGGCACAGATCGACCTCGGTCGGGCGCATGAAGCTGGCGCCGACGTGGCACTGGCGCCTCCAGTACTCGGACGGGGTGAGCGACATGCCGGCCACGGCCATCCCGCCGAAGACCGACTCGGAGCCGTACTTGGAGTGCTTCATGCGGTCGTAGAAGGAATCGAGCCTGCCGAGGACCTCCGGGATCCAGGCGGTGCCGGTCTCGGTGTTGACGAACTGCAGGTCCGGGTGCCGCTCGAACACGCCGCTGAACATGAGGTGCCACAGCGCCCGCTGGCTCCACCAGGTGACCTCGAGCATGAACATCGCCAGCGACGACGGGAAGTGGTTGCCGAAGTCGGGGGTGGCGCCGCCCGAGTGGTGGTTGACCGGCATCCGGTTGGCCTCGGCGGCCGCCCAGATCGGCTCGTAGCACTTGGCGTACAGCGGCTCGAACGGTGACCCGGGGGGCGCCCCTGGCAGGAGGATGCCGCCACGGAAGCCGTTCTCGGCCGCCCACTCGATCTCGGCGACCGAGCCCTCGACGTCGGCGAGGAAGATCTGGGCGATGCCCGCCCGACGCTCGGGGGCCTCACCGATCAGGTCGAGCAGCCACCTGTTGTGGGCCCGCAGGCCCGCCCAGCGGTGTTCGATGTCGGCGTCGTAGCCGGGGGCCTCGAAGGATGTCGTCGCCAGCGGGGCGAACGGGGGCTGGGTGTTGGGGAACAGCACGGTGGCGATGACGCCGTCCGCCTCCTGCTCGCGCAGGCGACGCTCGCTCGAGAAGTTGCGGTCGGCGTCGAGGACCGGGTCGCCGTCGATGCCGACGTTGCGCACCGAACGATCCTTGTCCTTGAACCTCGCCTCGATGCGGGCGTACTCGGCCTCGATCGAGTCGACCCAGGTGTCGAATTCGTCGTGGAACCTCTGCTCGAGGTACGGCCGATAGCCGCGCAGGTCGGCACCGCAGTGGCTGTCGGCCGAGATGACGATGTGGTGGTCGGTGGCGGGGACCGTGATTCCGGACATGTCGGCCTCCTCAGAACTGCAACGAGCAGTCGTACTCGTCGAGCCACCAGCGTGCACTGCGGGTGGCGTCTGGGGGCGTGCGCAGGTCGGGGTCCTGGCCGATCGACTCGGGGGTCGGGCCGATGTCGGCGGCGATGGCGGTCAGCCCGTCGAAGTCGAGGCCGTAGCAGTCGATGGCGTTGAGGCCCAGGAGCTTCCGGGTGTCCTCGATCGTGGCGTCGCGGAAGTCGGTCTCGAGGCGCATCACGGTGTTGGGCCACGAACCCTCGGGGTGCGGGTAGTCGGTGCCCCACATGAGTGCGTCGATGCCGTTGACGTGGCGGCGGCGGATCTCCTCCTTCGACATGGTGGAGGCGCCGATGAAGATGCTCTCGCCGACGTACTCGGACGGCAACTTCGTGAGCAGGCCCTTCATCCGGGAGCCCATCTTCTTGATCTTCCAGCTGGCGCCGAAGTTGACGTCGCACTTCCAGAGCAGGTCGCCGAGCCAGTAGGACCCGCACTCGACGACGCAGTACTTCAGGCCGGGGAACTGGTCGAACTTGCCAGAGAACAGCAGCTGCCAGAGCACCCGGTGGGTCCAGAACGGCACCTCGCTGATGTACATGGCCACGTTCTCGCCGTAGGCGTCGAAGTCGGCCTCGCCCGAGTGGGTGTGGACGACGAGCCCGGTCTCGGCGCAGGCGGCCCACACCTTGTCGTAGTGGTCGCTGCCGTAGGGCGGGAAGCCGTGCCACATGGTCGGGATCATGATCCCGTGGATGCCGGGACGGCCGGCCAGGGAATGGATCTCGCGCACGGCCTCGTCGACGTCGTGGGTGATCGGCACCAGCGCCACGCCGGCACGCCGGACCGGGTTGGTGGCGCAGAACTCCTCGAGCCAGCGGTTGTGGGCCCGGGCGCCGCCGAAGGCCTGCCGTGGGTCGGTGATCTGGCCGGCGTGCAGGCCCGCACCAAAGGGCGGCGACTCCTGGCCGGTGACGGCATCGCCGTCGGCGAAGATGACCTCGCCGGCCACCCCGTCGGCATCGAGCACCTTGTCGCGGACGTCGGGGTCGTAGGCCCCGACGAGGCCCTCGGCGTTGTCGCCCTCCCACTCCTCGATGAACTCGGCGTTCACCTCCTCCTGGATGCGACGGTGCTCGTGGCGCTCGGCGACGTAGGTGTCGAACTCTTCGTGGAGGGACGACTCGAGGTAGGGCCGGTACTCCTCGCACTGCAGGCCGGCGTGGGTGTCGGAGGAGACGACGATGTACGGCTCGGTTCCGGTACTCACCGGGGTCTTGGCAGGTGTGGTCATGGGCTGGCTCCTGTGAGAACTGCTGTCTTGAACACTGTCACATACTTCCCGGCTAGTGTGCAACCCGTGGCCCAGACGAGCGTTTCGAGCAACCCCCGCCGCACCTCCAGCCGGCACGCCGGACTCGACCGGGACGACGTGGTCGAGGCGGCCCTCCTGCTCGTCGACGAGGGCGGCCCCGAGGCGCTCACCATGCGGCGACTCGCCAGAAAGCTCGGCGTGGCGACCACCACCATCTACTGGCATGTCGGCAGCCGCGACGACGTGGTCGATGCCGTGATCCGACGCCACGGGGAACGCCAGGCCGAACATGCCGTGAGCGGCGACACTGCACGCCAACGGGTCATGTCGGTCGCCCGCCACCTGCGCGACGAGGCACTGGCCCACCGGGGAATCACGCGGCTGGCCGAACTCCACGGTGAGACCTCCGTGCTCAACGAGCACCTCGAGGTCGCCATGGCCCGCGAGCTGACCACCGCCGGCGTGGTCGGCGAAGACGCCAGGGATGCCCTGCGGGCCATCCTCATCTGTGTCGGCGGCTTCCTCGTCGTGGCGATGCGCAACGAGGCGGCGATCCCACCCGACCACTCGCGTACGGCCGTCTGGTCACGGGTCGACGACCCCAACGTCGATCCATCGACCCGTCTGGCCCTCACCACCCAGGTCGACCTGCCGGTGCTGTTCGAGCGCACGGTGCAGGCCATCGTCGACACCCACGTGCCGGAGGCCTGAACCGGGTCGCCTACCCTCCCCCGGTGGCCGCCACCGACCCATCCAACCCTGGCCCCATCGACGTCTCAGGCATCGCCGACCCGTCCGAGAAGGCCGCCCTCCAGGCCGACCGGCTCCGCGACCTCGTCGGCCGCCTCGCAGGCAGCGGCAACCCGTTCTGGACCGAACGCCTCACCGGCATCGACCCGGCCGACATCGGCTCGCTCGACGCCCTCCGCGACCTGCCGTTCACCGTCAAGCAGGACCTGCGCGACACCTACCCGACGGGCATGCTCGTCCAGCCCCTCGACGACACCATCCGCCTCCACGCCAGCTCCGGCACCAGCGGCAAGCCCACGATCGTCTGCTACTCCCGCGACGACATCGCCATCTGGGCCGAGGTGAACGCACGTGCCCTCGCCCTCGCCGGAACCCGGCCCGACGACATCCTCCACAACGGCTACGGCTACGGGCTGTTCACCGGCGGCCTCGGCCTGCACTACGGCGGCGAGCGCCTCGGATGCACGGTCGTCCCCGTGTCCGGCGGCAACACCGCCCTCCAACTCCAGCTGCTCGAGGACCTCGGCTCGCGCGTCATGTCCGCCACCCCGTCGTTCGCCATGCTGCTGGGCGAGCGGGCCGCCGAAACCGGCGTGCTCGAACGGCTGAACGTCGAGATCGGAATCCTCGGCGCCGAACCCTGGTCCGAGGGCATGCGACAGCGCATCCAGGACCTCTGGGGCGGCGGCTTCACCGCACTCGACATCTACGGCCTCTCCGAGGTCATCGGACCCGGGGTCGCCATGGAGGCCCCCGACGACCTCGGCGTGCTCAACGTGTTCGACGACCACTTCCTGCCGGAGATCGTCGACCCGGAGACCGGCGAGCCCGTCCCGGACGGCGACTGGGGCGAGCTCGTGTTCACGACCCTCACCAAGACCGCCCAACCCGTGCTGCGCTACCGCACCCGCGACATCTCACGCATCGTCGCCGACGGCGGCGTCGATGGCCGCCACTGGACCCGCATCGCCCGGCTGAACGGCCGCGCCGACGACATGCTCGTCATCCGCGGGATCAACGTGTATCCCAAGGAGATCGAGGCGGTGCTGTTCGACGACCCCGACGTGGGCCGCACCTATGCGATCGTCGTCGACCGGCGATCGACGATGGCCGAGCTGCGGGTGCGCGCCGAACTGGGTCCCGGGGCGGGCGACCGGGCAGTCGAGGCGACCGGGCGCCTGACCAGGGCGTTGGCCGACCGCATCCGCATCCGGGCAACGGTCGAACTCGTGCCCGACGGCTCGATGGGACGCACCGAGGTGGGCAAGGTCAAGCGGGTCTTCGAACAGGTCGACGACAACGACCCGTTGGCGACCGGCGGCTAGACGGCCTGAGCCGCCGATTCCGCCTCGACCGACGCCCGGAACGCCGCCAACTCGGCGTCACGGCGCTCATCCGACCAGCCGGCAGCCTCGGCGACGAGCGTCGCCACCTCGGGCGCTGCTGCAAGCGTGGCCGTGCGGTCCTCGAGGCGGGCCCTGGTTCGCCGTGCAAGCACGTCGTCGAGGGTGACCGCCATCTCGTGCCGGACGGCGTACACCGCCTCGGCTCGCAGGTAGGCGAGACCCGGCACCAGCGGTTCGCCGAGCGATGGGTCGGCCACCACCAGATCGAGCACCGCCGACGCCTCACCGCCGAACCGACCGGCCATGTGCGAATCGGTTCCGGCCCCACCAGATCCCACGGCACCAAGCAACGACAGTCGCTTCGTGCGGCAGCGGCGCCGCTCGCCACGCAGCTTGCACACAGCGTCGACGGTGTCCTGGGCCATCCGCCGGTAGGTGGTGAGCTTGCCGCCGGTCACCGTGACCACCCCCGAACCGTCCGACTGCACCAGGTGGTGGCGGGACAGGTCGGCGGTCTTCTCCGTCTTCGCAGTGGCGACCAGGGGCCGCAGGCCGGCCCACGAGCCGGTCACGTCGCCGGGCACCAGGTCGGCATCGGTCAGGGCGTTCACGGCACCGAGCAGGTAGGCGACGTCTGCCGCCGTACAGGTCGGTTCGTCGAGGCCGCCGACGAAGTCGGTGTCGGTGGTCCCGATGTAGGTGTGTCCGCCCGGCCACGGCAGCACGAAGATGCTCCGCTTGTCGCCCCTCACCGGGATCAGCATGGCGCCATCGGGCGAGAGCCGGTCGGACGAGACCGTCAGGTGGACCCCCTTGGCCGGCCGGATGTCGAACGTGTCGGCCACGCCGGTCAGGCCCTGGACGTCTTCGGCCCAGACCCCACAGGCGTTGACCACGCCATCGCAGGCCACATCGATCTTCCGACCGTCGGCCTCGAGGACGGCGCCCGTCACCCGGCCGTCGGTTCGTCCGACCCCGACGAGCCGCGTGTAGGTCGCCACCGCGGCACCGTGGTCGAGTGCCGCCGTCCTGGCGAGCGTCAGGGCCAGGCGGGCATCGTCGACCCATGCGTCCCAGTAGAGGTACCCCGCAGCGATCTCGTCACGGCGCAACTGGGGTAGTCGGGCGAGCACCTGGTCGGTGTCGAGCCGTTTGTGCCAGCCCAGGCGGGCCCCACCCGTCAGGTCGTACTGCCACAGCCCCAGCCCGAGGGCCCGGGCCAGGCGCCGGTCGATGACCCCGCCGCTGCGCAGGATGGGGATGACGAACGACAGTGGCGCCACCAGGTGGGGGGCGTTGCGCAGCAGCCGTCGACGCTCGGCGAGCGCCTGGTACACGAGGCCGAACTCGCCCTGCTGGAGGTAGCGCAGCCCCCCGTGCACCAACTTCGAGGACTTCGACGAGGTACCCGAAGCCAGGTCGGCCTTGTCGACCAGGGCGACCGACAGGCCCCGGGAGGCGGCGTCGAGGGCGATGCCCGTTCCCGTGGCACCACCACCGACGACGAGCAGGTTGAAGCGCTCGGTGGCCATCCGTTCGAGGGATCGGTTGCGGTCGAAAGCGGTCGAAGTGGGGTCGGACATGGCTATAGGATGGTAGGGCGCACCGACCCGAAACCTCCGATCCGTCGTTTTCTGACGCCGCGTCAGATTCGTAGCGCGGTTAGGGTCACGCCCCATGGCCAATCCCCCGGCGCCTGACGCGCCGCCCCCCGGCGGGAACGCGCCCACCGGCGCCGCAGCACTGGCGGCGACGGTCCTCGCAGAAGAGGCGCGACGCGAGGAGATGCAGGCCGCCTCCGAGATCCTGTTCGCCGACGACCTGCTCCCCGGCGTCAAGTCCGAGGGCATCAGCATCCGCAAGGGCCTCGCCATGGGCGGTGGCGCCGCCACCTTCATCGTGCTCCTGCTGCTGGCCTCGCTCGACGAACTCCAGACGGCGGCGATCACCGTTCTCGCCCCCGAGATCCGCGACACATTCGGCGTGAGCGACGGGACCATCACGTTCATCGCCGCCTCCTCGAGCGCCTTCGTCGTCTTCGGCGCCATCCCGATGGGCTGGGCGGCCGACCGCATGCGACGTGTCCCGATCATCGGCTGGTCCAGCGTCTTCTTCACTTTCATGGTCTTCCTGTCCGGCCTCGCCCCCAACGCCTTCGCCTTCTTCTGGGCCCGGTTCGGCGTCGGCATCGCCAAGGCCAACACCATCCCCGTCCACTCGTCGATCATGGCCGACACCTACCCCATCGGCATCCGCGGACGCCTGGGCGCAACCATGAGCGGTTCGGCACGCTTGGTCGCCGTCATCAGCCCCGTCCTCGTCGGCGCCGTGGCCGTGGCCGCCAACGGGCCAGGCGAGATCGACGGCTGGCGCTGGGCCTACTACCTCTTCGGCATCCCGGTGGCGGTGTTGGCTATCGCCGCCTTCTTCATGAAGGAGCCGCCCCGCGGCCAGTGGGAGAAGATCGACGTGCTCGGCGAGTCGTTCGTCGAGGAGGACCCCCTCCCGGTCTCCCTCGACGCGGCGTTCTCCCGCCTCATGCAGATCCGGACCGTCAAGACCGTGGTCGTCGGCTTCAGCGCGCTTGGGTTCGGCCTCTTCACCGTTCCCGTCCTCGAGAGCCTCTACCTCGAGGAGCGCTGGAACCTCGACCCGCTCGACCGCGGCGTCACCATCACCGTCGGCGGCATCTTCGCCGTGTTCGGGCTCCTGTACGTGGGCCCCAAGTTCGACCGGCTCTGGCGCGAGGATCCCACCCGGTCCCTGCAAATGGTCGGCCTCTGTATCGGCCTCGGCACCCTGTTCAAGCCGATCCAGTACGCCGTGCCGAACGTCCCGCTGTTCATCGCCTTCGGCGTGCCCCAGACCGTCCTGTTCATCGCCGCCTTCGCCATGGTCGGCCCGCTGATGCAGTCGATCGTCCCCTACCGGCTGCGCGGCACCGGCACGGCGCTCATCACGCTCTACATCTTCTTCATCGGCGCCGCCGGCGGCGGCCTCATCTCACTGCTGTTCACTGACGCCTGGGGCCCGCGCACCACCGCGCTCGTCCTGTCGGTGCCCACCTCGATCCTCGGCGGCTGGATCCTCTACCGAGGCGCCCGCCACGTCCGCCACGACCTGTCGCTCAACGTCCAGGAACTGCTCGACGAGCAGGACGAGGAGAAGCGCCGCCACGAATCGGACGAGATCCCCGCCCTGCAGGTCAACAACCTGGACTTCTGCTACGGACCGGTCCAGGTGCTCTTCGACGTGGGCTTCGAGGTGAAGCAGGGTGAGACGCTGGCCCTGCTCGGCACCAACGGGGCCGGCAAGTCCACCCTCCTGCGCGTGATCAGCGGCCTCGGCACCCCACGCCGGGGAGTCGTACGCCTCGGCGGCCGAACGATCACCTACACGTCGCCACAGATGCGCGCCGCCCTCGGCATCCACCAGCTGCCCGGCGGCAAGGGCGTCTTCCCTGACATGACGGTCCGCCAGAACCTCACCATGGGCGCCTACATCCACCGCCGCGACCGCACCGACGTCGCCAACCGGATCGACCGGGTCTTCGAACTGTTCCCCGACCTGGCCGGACGCCAGGACCAGCGGGCATCGTCGATGTCCGGCGGCCAGCAGCAGATGCTCGCCCTGGCCCGGGTCCTGCTGCACGACCCCGAGATCCTGCTCATCGACGAACTCTCGCTCGGCCTCGCCCCCACCGTCGTCCAGGACCTGCTCGGCGTCATCGAACGGCTCCAGGAACAGGGCCAGACGATCATCATCGTCGAGCAGTCCCTCAACATCGCCCTCGCCGTCGCAGACCGGGCCATCTTCCTCGAAAAGGGACAGATCCGCTTCGAGGGCCCGGCGCAGGAACTCCTCGAACGCGACGACCTCGCCCGTGCCGTGTTCCTCGGCAGGGAGGGCGGCTGATATGGGGGTACTCGGACTGGTCGCCCAACCGGCCGTGCTCGCCGCCTGGACCACCCGTCAACTCTGGTTCGACGGGCTCATCAACGGGATGGTGTTCGGGCTGCTCGCCCTCGGCATCGTCCTCGTCTACCGGTCCACCAAGGTCATCAACCTGGCGGTCGGCAACATGGGCCTGCCCGCCTCCGGGCTGCTCGGCCTCCTGGTCATCAACTACAAGTGGCCGTTCTGGATCGCCCTGATCGCGGCAATGCTCGTCGGCACCCTCGTCGGCGCACTCGTCGAACGGGCGGTGATCCGCCGGTTGTTCAACTCGCCCCGGGTCATCGTTCTCGTCGCCACCATCGGCATCGCCCAGTTGATGCAGGCCGTCATGACCGCCTACCCGGACTTCGAGACCACCCGCGGCGTCCGCTTCCCGGTCGCGATTCCGACCACCTGGGACGACGTGTTCGGCCTACGGATCACGGGCGCCAAGCTGGTGATCCTCATTACCGTCCCGTTGATCACGATCGCCCTCGCCTGGTTCCTCAACCGGACGGTCTTCGGCCAGACCGTGCAGGCATCAGCCGGCAACGCCGACCTGGCCCGGCTCTCCGGCATCGACCCCAAGTTGGTGTCGCTCTTCGTCTGGACGGTCGGCGGCGCACTCTCGAGCATCTCGTTGATCATGCTGTCCGGGAACCGGGGCGGTATCACGGGCCTCGCCAACCTCGGTCCGAACACGATGATCCGGGCACTCGCTGCGGCGGTCATCGGCGGCATGGTCTCGTTCCCCCGGGCGCTGGCGGCCGGCATCGTCATCGGGATCGCCCAGGCACACGTGCAGTTCGTGTTCCTCGACCAGATGGGTCTCGTCGACCTGCTCCTGTTCGTGGTCGTCGTGGCCGCCGTGGCGCTCCAGAGCCGCTCGAGCACCGATGACGAGAGCTCCTTTTCATTCACCCCTCGGCAACGACCGGTACCCGAACGCCTCCTCCAGGTGTGGTGGGTCCGGCACCTCTCCCACATGGCACTCGGTGCCCTCGGCCTCATCGCCGTGGCGATGCCGTTCATCGTGCCGCTCCCGTCACGCCATTTCCTCTACGCCAGCATCGTCGCCTTCGCCGTCTGCGCCGTCTCGCTCACGATCGTCACCGGTTGGGCCGGCCAACTCTCGCTCAGCCAGATGGCGTTTGCGGGCATCGGCGCACTCTTCGCTGCGGGCTTCAACCGCGGCCTCGAGTTCGGCGTCGGAATCGGCGACAAGTGGGAGTTCTTCAGCGTCAGCCTGCCGAAGACGCCGTACCTGGTCTCCATGCTCCTCGCCGCCGTCGTCGGCGCCGCATCGGCTGCCGTGATCGGCCTCGGCGCCCTCCGCGTCAAGGGCCTGCTCCTTGCAGTGACGACCTTCGCCTTCGCCATGGCCGCCCAGCAGTACTTCTACCGACGACCGATACTGAGCGGCAACAACAGTCGCACGGTCGCCTACCGCAGGGGCAGCCTCGGTCCGATCGACCTCACCACGCAGCGCTCCTACTACCTGCTCTGCCTGGCCGTACTCGCCATCGTGCTCGCCCTGGTCGCCCGACTGCGCCGCAGCGGCATCGGCCGCTCGATCATCGCCGTTCGCGAAAACGAAAACACTGCCGCCGCCTACACCGTTTCGCCCACCCGGTCGAAGCTGCTGGCCTTCTCGCTGGCCGGTGGCATCGCCGGCCTCGGTGGTGCGCTGCTCGGCGGCCTCGTCCAGACGATCAACTACGCCGACCGCTTCTTTCTGATCGGCGACTCGCTCCGCATAGTCTCGATCGTCGTGATCGGCGGCCTCGGCAGCCTCATGGGCCCCGTGCTCGGAGCCCTCTGGGTCGTCGGCCTACCCGCCTTCTGGCCCGGCAACGACCTCGTGCCGCTCTTCACCTCCAGCATCGGCCTCCTGATCCTGCTGCTCTACTTCCCCGGTGGCCTGATCCAGATCGCCTACTCGGCACGCGATGCGCTGCTCGCCTGGGTCGAAGGCCGTCTCCCGGAGGCCCCGGTCAAGACGCTCACCACGCCACCTGCGACCGTGATCGGCGGGCGGACCGATCGGGTAGTCGTCGATGGACCGGCCATCGCCGTGCGAGACGTGTCCGTCTCCTTCGGCGGCCTCCGAGCCGTCGACCGGGCAACCATCCTCGTCGAACACGGCGAGGTCGTGGGCCTCATCGGCACCAACGGCGCCGGCAAGTCGACGCTCATGAACGCCATCGGTGGCTTCGTCCCGTCGGAGGGCAGCGTCGAGATCCTCGGACGGGACATGGGCAGGCTGTCCGCCTCACAGCGCGCACGCACCGGCCTCGGTCGTACGTTCCAGGCCGCCCGCCTCTTCCCGGAACTCACCGTCCGCGAGACCGTGCAGGTGGCGCTCGAGGCCCGTGGCCGCACCGGATTCCTCTCGACCGCTCTCATGCTCCCGGGCTCGGGGCGGGCCGAACAGGCCAAGCGCTCCCAGGCCGCCGAGCTGATCGACTTCCTCGGACTCGGACGCTACGCCGACATGTTCGTGGCCGAACTCTCCACGGGGACCCGGCGCATCGTCGAGTTGGCCGGACTCCTCGCCCTCGACGCTCGCATCCTCTGCCTCGACGAACCCACGGCCGGTATCGCGCAGCGGGAGACCGAGGCGTTCGGGCCACTCCTCAAGGAGATCCAGGGCGAACTCGGCGCCACCATGGTCGTGATTGAGCACGACATGCCGATGATCATGGCCCTGTCGGACCGGGTCTACTGCCTGGAAGCCGGCCAGGTCATCGCCGAGGGCGTACCCGATGTCGTCCGCAACGACCCACGGGTCATCGCCAGTTACCTCGGCACCGACGAACGGGCCATTCAGCGCAGCGACAGCTGAACCGGCAAGGCAACCCGGGGCTACTCGTCGCCGTCGCCGCCTGAGCGTCGTTCGAGCAGGTCATCTCGGATCTCGGTGCCGACCGCATCGGCCTTCTTCCGTTCGGTCACCGTGTTCACCCACACGGTCCGTTGCGGGAAGGGGATCTCGATGCCGTGCACGTCGAACGCCTTCTTGAGGCGCCCCCGGATGACCCGGCCGGTGGCCCACTGCTCGCCCGGCTCGGTCTTGACGGCCAACCGGATCGAGATGGCGTCGGCGCCGAAGTTCTGCACGCCCCAGATCTCGGGCTCCTCGAGGATCGTCGCCGACTCGAGGCCCTCCTGCCAGACCTCGTCGGCGACCGCCTTGATGACGCTGGCCGCCAGGTCGATGTCGGTGTCGTAGGCGACGTCCACGTCGAGCACCGTGCGGGCCCAGAGCTGCGACGAGTTGCCGACGTGGCGGATCTCGCCGTTCGGCACCACCCAGACGGTGCCGTGGACGTCGCGCATAACGGTGGTGCGCAGCGTGACGCGTTCGACCGTGCCCGACGCACTGCCCACGTCGATGAAGTCGCCGACGCCGTACTGGTCCTCGATGATGACGAAAATGCCGGCGATGAAGTCGGCCACCAGCGACTGGGCACCGAAGCCGACGGCCAGACCGACGATGCCGGCACCGGCGATGAACGGACCCAGGTCGAGGCCCAGTTCGCCCAGCATCGCCAGGACGGCCATGATGTAGATGGCGAAGCTGGCGATGCTGCGCAGCACGGCGCCCAGCGTGAGGGCCCGCTGCTTGGACCGCTCGGACTGCTCATGAATCCGCTGCAACTTGTTGCGGGCTCGCTGCCCCATGCGGGCAACGAGATCGTCGGACTCGGCCTCCTGCTTCTCCTTGGTACGGGACTCGACGATCCGGGCGACCATCCGGTCCACTGCACGAACGACCAGGCGGTTCACGATCCAGGCGCCGAACAGAATCACCATGATCTTGAGGGGGCGCTCGACCATCCATCCCACGATCTCGGCCGCGGGCTCACTGTTCGTCGTGTCGAACACCCATTCGCAGATGAAGCCCGGCTCGACGCCACAGGCGTCGGTGAGGGTCTGGGACAGCACGTTTGTCATGTCGAAACCTCCGGCGGGGCACGGTACCGGACCAGCGGCCGGTGGTGGTGTCCGGTGGCCAGATCCCCGATCGTCGCAACTACCCGCTCGTCAGCGTCCCCAGCGCCCAGATGGCGACCATGAGCCCGAGGCCGACATAGATCAGGCTGCGGAGGAGCGGCGGTCGTTCGGCGTCGCGGTCTCCCCCGGGTGGTCGCACGAGCGCCAACAGGTTGCCGACCGCCATCGCTCCACCGAGCGCCAACAGCAGCCAACCCAGGAGGTCCTCACCCAGGAACATCGGGAGCGGCGGACCCGCTCAGCCCATCCGGGCCATGTCGGCGAAGCGCGTGTAGTGCGGCAGGAACGCCAGCCGAACCGTTCCGGTGGGACCGTTGCGGTGCTTGGCCACGATGATCTCAGCCGTGCCGATCTCGGAGGATTCGGGGTTGTACACCTCGTCCCGGTAGATGAAGGCCACCACATCGGCGTCCTGTTCGAGGGATCCGGACTCACGCAGGTCGGCCAGCATCGGACGCTTGTCCTGTCGGGACTCGAGCCCACGCGACAATTGGGAGAGGCCGATCACCGGCGTATCGAGCTCGCGGGCAAGGATCTTGAGTCCACGGCTGATCTCCGAAACCTCGACCTGGCGGCTCTCGGCGTTCGAACGGCCGGTCATGAGCTGGAGGTAGTCGACGATGATGACCCCGAGCTTCCCGACCCGGCTCGTGAGCCGACGGGCCTTGGCCCGGATCTCCATCACCGAGGTGTTCGGATTGTCGTCGATCCACAGTGGAGCCTCGGCCAGGCGACCGACGCCGTGGTTGATCCGGGACCAGTCGTCCACGGTGATCTTGCCGCTGCGCACGTTCTTGGAGTCGACCCGCGACTCGGAGCACAGGATGCGCTGGCTGAGCTCGAGCTGGCTCATCTCCAGGGAGAACAGCAGGACCGGCAGGTCGGCCTCCATCGCCACCGAGGTCGCGATGTTGAGGGCGAAGGATGTCTTGCCCATGGCGGGCCGAGCCCCGATGATGATGAGGTTGCTGGGCTGGAGGCCCGAGAGCAGCAGGTCGAAGTCGCGGAAGCCGGTCGCGACACCGGTGATGTCGCCACCCTGCTCGAAGCGCCTCTCGAGATGGTCGAGGTTGGCGTTGAGCAGGTCGCGCATCTTCGCCATCGTGTCGGCGACCCGGCCCTGGCCGACCTGGAACACCAGGTTCTCGGCCTCGTCGACCGCCTTGACGACATCTTCGGGCCTGCCGTAGCCGATCTCGGCGATCTCGTTGGCGGCTCCGATGAGGCTCCGCAGCGTGGCGTGCTCCTGGATGATGCGGGCGTACTTGGATGCACTCGACGTGGCCGGTGTGGAGGCCTGCAGTTCGAGGAGCATTCCGGGTCCGCCGAGCTGGTCGAGGACGCCGACTCGGGCGAGCGTCTCTGCGACGGTGACCGGATCGGCCGGCTCGCCCGATGAGTAGAGCGTGCAGATGGCGTCGAACACGTGCGCATGCGACGGCTTGTAGAAGTGGTCGGCCTCGACGATCGCGAGGGCGTCGGCGATGGCGTCCCGGGACAGCAGCATGGCGCCGAGCAGGGAGGCTTCGGCGTCGAGGTTGTGCGGCGGCACGCGGCCGACACCCGCTCCACGTGATCCCCCACCACTCGTCCGGCGACCACCGTCACCTCGGCGACTGCCTCCGTCGAACGCAGGGGCCGACCCGCCGTCATCGACCAGTGGTGGCGGCTCCGGAAGCGGAGCGTCGTCGACCGGTGGCGGCGGCTCCGGAAACGGAGCGTCGTCGACCGGTGGCGGCGGCTCCGGAAACGGAGCGTCGTCGACCGGTGGCGGCGGCTCCGGAAGCGGAGCGTCGTCGACCGGTGGCGGCGGCTCCGGAAACGGAGCGTCGTCGGGCGCCGGCGGCTCGGAGACCACGGACTCGTCGGGCGTCGGCGTGTCGTCGCTCACCGGAAGGATCCGTCCTGCACCGCACCCACGATCTTTCTACCTGTCGTCATCGAATTACCTGATCCCCACAGTCGCTCCCGTTGAACGGGGCACATCCTCTGGCATGTTGTGCGCCGTCGGTCACGTCGCTCTTCGGGTCGTCGAACGCCTGTCGACGCCCGGACCAGCCTGCCCGAAACATGCTGTGGGACACCAGTGGACAGCCGGTGGAAATAGCCGGGAATCCGCCCCGAACACCGGGGACGACGCTGGGGATGGCGATGGGGACAACAGCCGGCGTCTGTGGACGACCGGCGGTCGGCATGCTCAGCCTTCGGCCGTGACCTCGACGGTGACCGGCACGGACACCTCGGGGTGGAGATGCACCGTGAACTCGAAGGTGCCGAGATCCTTGGCGACCTCGCCCTCGACCTGCTGGCGATCGACCGTGATACCGAGTTGTTCGACCAGCACCGTCGCCACCTCTGCAGAACCCACGGAGCCATAGAGTCGGCCTTCGTCGGACGCCTTGGCCGACGTGGTCAGCACGGCGCCCGCCAACCGGACGGCGATGGCCTCGGCACCCGCACGATCCTCAGAGGCCTTGAACGCACGCTTGCGCTGCATCACCTCGGACTGTGCGGCGATGCCGGCCGTGGCCACCACGGCCATGCCCTTGGGGACGAGGTAGTTCCGGGCATAGCCACGGGCCACCTCGACGATGTCGCCGGTCCGTCCCAGGCCGTCGACGTCGGTACGAAGCAGGATCTTCACGACTGGACCTCGCCCGCTGCGGCACCCTCGTCGACCGGTGCGTCGGCCGGTGCGTCGGCCGGTGCGTCGGCCGGCACCAGCACGGACTCGCCGCCCGAGCCGGCGGCCTCGAAGGTCACGTCATCGGGCAGGTTGCCCTCGTCGAAGGCCTCCTCTGTGGCACCCTCGGCCTCGGTCGAACTGCCGGGCGGCGGGGTCGTCGGTCGCGACGGCGGGCCGTCGGAGCGTTCGCCCCGCTCGTCGTTGCGACGCTCGCGGCGCTGCGTGGTGACCCGGTTCGTGAAGGGGATCAACGCCATCTCGCGGGAGACCTTGATCGCCCGGGAGACGTCGCGTTGCTGACGGGCGTTGTTGCCGTTGACGCTTCGACCCTTGATCTTGGCCCGGTCCGAGATGAACTTCTTGAGCAGCTCGACGTCTTTGTAGTCGACGTACTCGACCTTGCCGATGACGATCGGGCTGACCTTCTTGCGCCCGCGACGCTTGTTGCGGGGCTTGGTGCGGCGGGGTGGGCGTCGGGCCATCAGAAGGGTTCCTCATCGGTCGGGAAGTTGCCGCCACCCGTGGGCGGACGACCACCGCCCGATCCGCCCGATCCGCCCGATCCGCCCGAAGCACCGCCGCCACCGTCGCCGCGGAACTCGTTGCGGGTGATCTCGGCGGTCGCCCACACGAGGCTCGGCGCCACGTCGTCGGCGACGATCTCGACCTTGGAGCGACGCTCGCCCTCCTGGGTCTCCCAGGAGCGCTGGTCGAGACGGCCGTACACGATCACGCGCTGTCCCTTGGTGATCGACTCGGCGACGTTCTCGGCCAGGCTGCGCCAACAGGTGACATCGAAGAACGAAACCACCTCTTCGTCGTTCTGGTCCTTGCGGTTCCACGCCAGGCCGAAGCTGGCCACGGGGGCGCCGCCGGGCGTGAAGCGCAGTTCGGGGTCGCGGGTCACGTTGCCCACGACGGTCACGGTGTTGTTGAATCCCATGTCAGTACTCCTGTTCGTCAGCCGGCGACTGCCGGCTCGCCTTCGCCGAGGAGGCCACGTCGGGCCACTTCGGAATCGGGAAGGCGAATGATCTTGTGGCGGACGACCTCACTGCGGTCCGCGAGCCGGAGGATCCGGTGTGTGGTGTCGAGGTCGTTGGCCTCGGTGAGCACCTCGAGGACGACGTAGACGCCTTCCCACTTGTTGTTGATCCGGTAGGCGAAGCGGCGGCGGCCCCACGGCTCGGTATCGAGCGTGCTGACCACGCGGCCGCCTTCGGCCTCGATAGTGGCGGTGACCTTCGACAGGCTGGCCGCAACGGCCTCCTCTTCGAGATCGCCGTCGAAAATGATCATCAGTTCATAAGCCCGCATGGCAGGCACTCACCTCCTCTGGACCCGGGAGCACGGATGCTGTTCCGGGGCCCCTCGTCCGGGGCAGGGGGAACGGGTTGTCATGCTCCCGTGGGAGCGTGCCGAGGCTACCGGCGGCACAGCCACTCGCGGCACTGCCGTTCGCGACGCGACCATTCGTGGGTGCGGAGACATCGTTCATCACCACCAGTGTCGTCCAGGGGTGTGACAGCGTCTCCGCCGACAGGTCGATAGGCGCTCCGGGAAGCGTCCCGACAGGCGATCTCCGGGTTCAGGCTGCCCCGTACGGGCCCAGGGCATCGGCCTCGGCGTCCGCCATGTGATAGCTCTCGTCGGCCGTCGGAAAGGCCCCCGACCGCACGTCGTCGGCGAAGTGCCGCAGTGCGGACACTCCCTCGGTGTGCAGGTCGGCGTAACGGCGCACGAACTTCGGCATCACCCGGTGCTCGAAGCCCAGGACGTCGTGCAGGACCAGCACCTGACCGTCACAATCGGGGCCGGCGCCGATACCGATGGTCGGCACGTCGACCGTGCCGGTGACCCGAGCGGCCACCCGGTCGGGAACACCCTCCAGCACGATCGCGAAGCAGCCGGCGTGGGCGAGCGCCTTGGCGTCGTCGACCAGTTCGAGGGCGGCCTGGGCGTCGCGGCCCTGGACCTTGAAGCCGCCCATGGCGTGCATCGACTGTGGCGTCAGGCCGATGTGGCCCATCACCGGGATCTCTGCGGCGATCAGCGCCTCGATCATCGGCAGCCGCCGACGGCCGCCCTCCAACTTGACCGACTGTGCACCGGCCCGGATCAGGGTGGCGGCGTTGCGGACGGTCTCCTCGACCGACACGTGGTAGCTCATCCACGGCAGGTCGGCGACGATCAGCGCATTCGGCCGGGTGCGGGCCACCGCAGCGGTGTGGTGGGCGATGTCGGCGACCGTCACCTGGAGGGTGTCGTCGTAGCCGAGCACCACCATCGCCACCGAGTCGCCTACGAGGATCAGGTCGACCCCGGCCTGATCGACCATGCGGGCTCCGGGCGCGTCATAGGCGGTGAGCATCACGAGGGGTTCGGCGCCATCTGACGCCTTGCGGGCCCGAACGGCGGGCACCGTCATCCGTTGAGCCATTGCTGGCCTCCTTTCCCGTCCAGCGCACTGCGGCTGCCAGCGGTAGAAGAACAAATCTATCAGTGGCCCCCTCGACGGTCAAGAGCGGCGGGTGTGACGTATGACGCCCCGCCGGACCCGTCCGAGAACCCCAGGTCAGCCGCGGCCGATCGAGCTGATCCGGACCAGGTGGTTCCAGGCGCAGGCGACACACACCTCGACGGTGTAGGCGGCGAAGGTGCCGGGACGGGCGTCGTAACGGGCCAACTCGCCGGCCAACGAGAGACAGCGGCCGTGCGAGGGGAGCCGCGGTCCGAACACGTAGACGACGTGTGCCAGCTCGTGCTCGTCGCAGATCGGACACATCTCGCCGGTGCGTTCACCGCAGTGGTGGGCGTTGCGCCGCAGCATCGGTTGGGCATCGCAGACCAGGTCCCGGGCGAGTGCCCCGCTCCGGAAGGCGGTGAGGGTGCTCTGGCGGGCCAGCCGGTAGTCGACATCGGCTGCACGCGTGTCCGGCACCAGTCCCCTGGCTGCCGGTCCGAAGCCCATGCGTCACTGTAGAACATCCCCGGACGGCACTCCGGCGCGTCGATCAGCGGCGCTCCCACCACTCGACGAGTCGACGTCCCTCCTCGTCCGCCCCGAGCCGGCCCTCGCGCAACCGCAGGTCCGCCAGCCAGGCCACGGCTGCGCCCACATCGGGCCCGGGTTCGAGGCCGAGCAGCTCGATGACCGCTGCCCCACCCAACGCCGAACCGAGGTCGTCGAGTTCGCCCTCGGCGCGCAGGCCGGAGAGCCGCTCCGCCAGCACCCCGGTCGCCACACCGGCTGTCGCCGCCAGCGCTACAGCCTCCGTCAGATGATCGCCCGCCGACGCTGCCAGTCGGCGCACCGCCTCATCGGACCAGGCATCGTCGGCAGATGCACGGATCCGCCCCACGGCCGCCGTCAACCCGAGGACCGTCGCCCGCTGGCCGCCCGACAGTCGCAGTGCACGGAGGCGCTCCTCGAGCACCGGCGCCGACAGGTCGAGCAGCAGTGCAGCCAGACGCACCTCGGGCACCGGATCGGCCGCAGCCGTTCGGCGCAACACCTCGGCGCGCTCCGGCGCCGGCCGCTCCGACACCTCCGGAAGGAACAACGGCAGCTGTCGGGTCTCATCCAGGAAGTCGAGGCCGACCGTCGGGTCCGCAAGGGCGAGGAGCCGCCACAACTCGTCGCGAATGCGTTCGGCGGACACGATCCGCAGCCGTTCCGCCACCGTCCTGGCGGCCTCGGCCAGACCCGTAGCCGGCACCAGCCCGAAGCCGGCGAGGAACCGGGCGGCACGCAACATGCGCAGCGGGTCATCCGAAAACGACTCCTCCGGGGCCAGCGGCGTGCGCAACAGGCGGGCATCGAGGTCCGCCTGTCCACCCAGCGGGTCGTGCAGGGACCGATCGACCACATCGACGGCCATGGCGTTCACCGTGAAGTCCCGCCGCAGGAGGTCGTCCTCGAGCCGCGTCGAGAACGACACGACCGGCTTCCGGGACTCCGAAAGGTATGCCTCGGCACGGTGCGTGGTGATCTCGAGTGTGAGGTCGCCCCGTCGGGCGCCGATGGTGCCGAACTTCTCGCCCTGCAACCAGACGGCGTCCACCACGCCTTCCAGGAGACTGCGAATCCGATCCGGCGGGGCGTCGGTGGTCAGGTCGATGTCCGGATGGTCCCCACTCCGGTCGAGCAGCACGTCGCGCACGACCCCGCCGACGAGGTAGAGCCGTTGGCCGTCGGCTGTGAACCGGCGAGCCACCGGATCGACGGCCGCACACAGCGCTCCGAACCGCTCATCCGCCGAACCGCCGGTCGTCATGCCGGTCATCGCTCCACCAGCCCGTGGCGAACAGCCGCCGCGTCGACCACTTCCCGACCCGGACCTTCGCCGCTGGCGGCCTCGGGGCGGTGGTCGATGCCGACCGCTGCGGCCACGGCCGCACCGGAGGCCGCCGCCAGTGCCTCGAGGTCGTAGCCGCCCTCGAGGAACAGGATGCTCCGACCGGTCGGGACGAGCCCGACCAGTCGAGACGTCAGGTCGGCGAAGTCGCCGGCGGTCAGGCCCAACTGGGCGAGCGGATCGGACCGGTGGGCGTCGAAACCGGCCGACACCAGCAACCAGTCGGGGGCGAAGCGCTCCACCACCGGTACGACCACTGCATCCAACGCATACCGGTAGGTGTCTCCGGCGGCGCCGGGCGGCAACGCCAGGTTGACGGTCGTGCCCGTGCCCGCCCCTTCACCCACCTCGTCGGGTGCACCGGTGCCCGGATACAACGGCCACTGGTGGCACGAGACGAACAACACCCGTTCATCCGAGTAGAAGGCGTCCTGGGTGCCGTTGCCGTGATGGGCGTCGATGTCGACGATGGCCACCCGTTCACCGGCGTCGGCCAGTGCCATGGCGGTGACCGCCACGTTGTTGACCAGGCAGAAGCCCATGGCCCGTGTCGGTGTGGCGTGGTGGCCCGGCGGCCGCACGGCGCAGAAGGCCGTGTCCGCCTCACCGTCGCGCAGGGCGGCAACCGCCACGAGGCCCGCCCCGGCGGCCAGGCGCGCCGCCGTCCACGAACCGGCACTCAACCTCGTGTCGGCATCGACCCGACCGCCACCGCCGGCGTCGAGTTCGGCCAGCAACGCGAGGTGCGGGGCCGGGTGGCAGCGCAACAGGTCCTTGTCCGAGGCCTCCTCGGCCGGACGTCGCACGATCGCATCCCCGAGGCCTGCCGCGTCGAGTCCCGACCACACCGCCTCCAGACGCGCCGGCCGCTCAGGATGTTGGTTCCCCGGCCGGTGGTCGAGGAAGCGCTCATCGGTCACCACGAGGACGCTCACCGCGGCGAGCGTACCCTCCGGCATCCGGCCGCCCGGGGTGCCCGGCCCGCTGCCCGACCGACCGCGGCCGTCAGCCGCTGCGACGGGCCTCCCCTGCGCACGAGCCGTAGTGTGGACCCATCGCCATGGCCCTGCTTTCGTACGTCTCCCGGTCGCCCTCCCGATCCCGGATGTTCACCGCCTCGACCGGTGTCCGCTTCCGATTCGGGCCCCGACGTGACGACAGCCCCGAGGGGCAGGTCATCCCCATCGGAGGCGGCCTGCTCGACACGCGGTCGGTCGTCGAGGTCGTCGAGCACCTGCGCGACCACGGGTACGACACGATCCTCACCTCCGCACTGACCCCCGACGAGCAACGCCCCTTCCTCGACGCCGGGTTCCGGACCCAGGAACACCTCCGCCTCCTGTTCGCCGATGCGCAGCCGGACGACGGCGCCGACCGCCACCGGGGTGTCCCACACACGACACGGTCCGCCCGCCGGACCCGCCGGACCCGCCGCATGCGCCGTCGCAACCTCGCCAGGGTCCTCGACATCGACGCCGCCACCTTCTCCCCGTTCTGGCGATTCGACCGGACCGCCCTGCAGGAGGCCATGACCGCCACGCCCTCCTGCCGTTCACGGGTGGTGTCGGTCGGTGGCCCCGCGCATCGACACGTCGTCGGCTATGCCGTCACCGGTCGCTCGGGTGATCAGGGCTTCGTGCAGCGCCTCGCCGTCGATCCGGCCCACCAGGGCTCCGGCATCGGTCGGGCGCTCCTCGACGACGCACTCGACTGGTTGACCCGTCAGGGCGCCACGACGGTCCTGGTCAACACCCAGTCAGACAACGACGTCGCACTCGACCTCTACCGTTCGGCGGGATTCACCGACCGACCCGGCGGGCTCACGGTGCTCCGCCTCGAAGCCGAACCCTCGTGACGCACACCGCCACCACGGGCCGACTCGCCGCAGCGGTCACGACCGCCCTGTTCGCCACCATCGCACTCTTCGTCCTGTTCCTGCCCGGCGTCGGCGCCGAGGCAGGTGGAAGCATCACCCTCGTCGGCCAATCACCCTGGATCGACGACCGCGATGTACTCACGATCGACCTCCGAATCACCGGATCGATCGACGAGGGACTGCTGACGTTTCGCCTCCACGAAGCCGTCGGCTCGGATGGCCTGCTCCCCGACATGTACCTCGACGGTGACGAACTCCCCGTCCCGGTGGGCTCGCCGGTGACCGCTCAACTCGCCGACCACCTCGGCGCCGGTGGTGTGGCTTCCCTGGAACTCGACGTCGGACCCGAGAGTGCCCTTCCGATGCGTGCCGGATCGGTACAACCCCTGTCGATCCAACTCACCACGCCGGACGGCACGCTCCTCGACCAGGTCCACACGATGGTGATCCGCCTTCCGGACGGGAGGCTCCCCTTCCCGATCCTCACCTCGCTCTCCATCGAGCTCACCGGACCACCACCGCTCCAGGCCGACGGAACCAGCGACCTCGACCCGGACACCGTCCGCAGCCTCCGAGCCGTCGTCAACGCCGTCGCCGACCACCCGCTCGTGTCCGCCGACCTGCGCCTCCCGCCGGCAACGGTCGTCGCGCTCGCCCAGTCCAGCGACGCGACCCATCTCCAACTGCTCGACGACCTGATCGCCGTGATCGGAGGCGGCATTCGACTCGCCTCTTCACCGTTCGTCACGGCCGACCCCGAGGCCTGGCGCCAGGCCAACCGACCTGACATCTACCGGGATGTCCTCGACCACGGAGACCTCGCCCTCGCCGACGAACTCGGAACCACGCCCAACAGGTCGATCGTCCACCTCCAACCCACCGGCATCGCCGAGACGCTCGACCTCCTCAGCCATCTCGGCAGCCAACGCTTCATCGTCGACGCCGACCACCTCGAACCCCGACCTTCCACGCTGGATGCCCTGACCCAGCCCGTCCGGCTCCGCGGTGCCGGCGGCACACCGTTCACCGCCCTCATCGTCGACCCCCAGCTCGTCGATCACCTGCTCGGACCCGATGGGGCCGTCGCCGCCGTCCAGCACCTGCTCGGCGACCTGGCGCTGCGCAGTTGGGCCGAACCCGTGGTCCCACGCCTCGCCGTAATCGTCGTCGCCGATCCCCTGACACTCGACGGCTTCCTCCTCGACGTTCTGCTCGGCGCACTCGAGGCGGCACCGTTCGTCGACCTGGCACCGCTCCCCGCAGTCTTCACCTCACTCGCCACCCTCGACCCCGAAACCATCGCCGAAGTGACCTTCTGGCCCGAGGCCGCCACCCCCACGGCCGCGAAGGTCCGGGACCGCGGCCTGGTAGAGGTCACGATCGACGCCTACGAATCGCTCGTAGGTGGGCAACGACCGGAGATCGCCCACCTCGCCGACCTGCTCGAGGCGACCGCCGCCGCCGAGATCAGCTCCGAACAGGGGGAGCCCTACCTGCGTGCCGTCTACGACTCCGTGCTCCAGGTCCTCGAATCCTTCGACGCACCCGACAACCAGAACGTGAGGCTCACCTCGCGCCGGGCAACCGTTCCCTACACCGTCGACAACGGCCTCACCATGCCCGTTCGCGTCCGGCTCCACCTCGAGTCCGACGGCCGTCTCGACTTCCCGGACGGCGACACGCTCGAGGTCACCCTGAACCCGGGCAGCAACCGCATCCCCATCCTCGTCGAGGCCAAGACCTCCGGCGACGCCCGACTCCAGGTCACGGTCCGTTCACCCGACGATGCCGAACTGCTGCAACTCCAGTCGTCCCTGCTGCTCGTGCGCAGCACCCAACTCTCCGGTGTCGGCGTGTTCCTCCTGGCGGGGGCACTCCTGGTCCTCGGTGTGTGGTGGTCCCGTTCCGCCCGCAAGGGCAGTCACGTTTCGTCCGACGACTACGCTGCGCCCGACCCCGGGGAGGACCAATGACCGTCAGAATCGTCACCGACAGCGCCTGCGACCTCACAGACGCCGAAGTCGCATCGCACGGCATCGAGATCGTGCCCTTGAGCATCCGCTTCGGCGACGAGGAGTTCATCGACCGCGAGCAGATCACCATCAACGAGTTCTACGACCGCATGGCAACGAGTGAGCACCTCCCACAGACCGCTGCGCCATCGCCCGGACAGTTCGACCAGGCGTTTCGCCGCGCCCTCGACGGCGGCGCCGACCAGGTGGTGTGCATCAACCTCTCGCGCAAGATGTCGGCCACGATGGAGGCCGCCGAGGCCGGCGCACGAGGTGTCGACGGAGACATCCGGGTCCTCGACAGCGGATCGGTCACGTGCGGGCTCGGCACGATCGTGCTGGCAGCCGCCCGGGCCGCCGACGACGGCGCCTCCGCAGACGACATCACCGCGATCGTCGCCGACCTCTCGGCCCGTACCCGCGTCTTCGCAGTCCTCGACACCCTCGAGAACCTCAAGAAGGGCGGCCGGATCGGCAACGCCCAGGCGCTGCTCGGCAGCCTGCTGTCGATCAAGCCGCTGCTCGACCTGAGTTCCGGCGAGGTCGAGGAGGCAGGCAGGCAGCGCACCCGCAAGAAGGCCCTGGCGTGGCTGCGGTCGATGGTCACCGACAACATCGACGACATCGACCGTCTGGCGATCGCCCATGCCATGGCCGACGACATCGACGATTTCGTCGCCCAGGTGGTGGCCGACACCGGGCGTGACGACATCCGGATCGATATCGTCGGTCCCGTCGTCGCCAGCCACGGTGGCCCCGGCCTCATCGGCGTGGGCATGGTCCTGAAGACCTGACCGGCCACGGTCCCGACACGGGAAAGCGGGCCATACACCACCGGAAACGGGCCGCTCACTACCGTCTGTGGCGATGGCACTGCAGCATGCGCGCGGTGGCGCTCCCGGGGCGGTCATCGCCGACAGGTACCGCCTGGACGACCTCCTCGGCACAACGACCCGGACCGAGGTGTGGGCGGGGCACGACGCCGTGCTCGAGCGACCCGTCACCGTGAAGTTGGTCCACGTCGGCGACATCGCCATCGGTGCCGCCCGCCTCACCATCCCCGGGGTCGCCGCCGTGTTCGACGTCACCGACCACGACGGCCTCGCCGTGGTCGTGACCGAGCGGGTCGATGCGACGCCCCTCGACCAGATCCTCGACCGTCAGCCCGACCTCTCCCCCGACGATGTCGTCGCCCTGGTCGTCGCAGTGGCCGGTGTGCTCGAGGGCGCCCACGAAGCGGGAGTTCCACACGGAGCCCTGCGTCCCTCCAACGTGCTCGTCCGGGCAGATGGTGCGATCCTCCTCACGGACTTCCGGGGCGCCGGTGACGGTGGGCCCGGACCCTTCGACCCGCGAGCTGATCTCGACGCCCTCGCCATCCTCCTCGCGGAACTTCTCGCCCACTGCCCACGCAGCGAGGTCCCCACCCAGCTGCGGCAGTTCGTCGACCGGGCACTCACCGCGCCAGAGTCGCAGCGCCCAGCCGGAATGCTCGACTTTCGTCTTGCGCTGCAGCCGATGGGCGCCGGCACCACCGTCGCCGTCGCCGACCGGCACAAGATCCACCGACGGCTTTCGGGTGTCGTGCTCGGCCTGCTCCTCCTCGTCACGCTGGTCGCCGCCGTGGTGGTCACGACTGCGCTTCTCGGCGCAGGGTGGTCCCTGATCGGCTGGGACTAGTTTTCGGGCATCACCGCACCACCTCGTCACGACGAACCGACCGACGACGACCTCGTCGCCGCGGCGCGATCCGGCGACCGTCAGGCCCTCGACCGCTTGCTGCGGCGCCACCACGACCGGATCTGGTCGATCTGTCGTCGATTGGCCGGCAACGACGCCGATGCTGCCGACGCCACGCAGGAGGCACTGATCGCCATCGCCACCCGCCTCGATCGCTTCGACGGTCGATCAAGGTTCACCACCTGGCTCCACCGGGTGGCCACGAACGCCTGCCTCGACGAACTGCGCCGCCGTGGCCGGCGACCGGTCCCGGTCGAGGAGATCCACCCCCGCACCACCGTGGACCCGGCGGAGGCCCGGATCGCCGATCGGCTCGACATCGACGCCGCCCTCGCCCAACTGCCCGAGGAGTTCCGCGTCGCCGTGGTCCTGCGCGACCTCTGCGACCTCGACTACGCCGCCATCGCCGAAGCCCTCGACCTCCCTCCGGGCACCGTGCGTTCCCGCATCGCCCGCGGTCGGGCCGCACTTGCCGAACTGCTCGGGAACCCCGAGGCCCCCGACGAACGTCAGAACCGGTGACCATGTACCCCGACGACCCACGCACCCCTGCCGAACTCCACGCCCTCGACGAGCTGGCATCCGCCATCGTCGACGGCGAGGCGACCCTGCCGGCCGACGCCGACCACGACCTGCGCGCACGGGTGGCGGCCTTTCGAGCGGTTCGTGACGCAGTCGGCGCCCGCGTCGGACCTCCGTCGGAAGCCATCCGGGAGGCGGGGATCGCCGCCGCACTCGGGGCATCGGCCACCAGCGCCGACGTCCACTCGCTGGCCACCCGCCGCCGTCGGATGCCGGTCCTGCCTGCTGCTGCAGTGGCAGCGGCGCTGGCGCTGCTCGTCGGCATCGGCGTCCTGAGCCTCGGCGACGACGCCCGCGAGGCCGAGGTTGCCGGCGTCGTCACCACGGCGCCGGCGTCGGACGAACAATCCAAGAACGCGGCCGAGACCGCCCTGCCCTCCACGTCGGCGGCCGCCGCCACGACCACCGCCGCCATCTCGGCCGACGACGAGGAATCCGCCACACCGGCCACCGATGCCTCTGCCCTGACACTCGCACCCACGATCACCGAGGCACCCGACACCACACTCGACGTCCCGGACACCGAATGGCCTCCCACGACGGAGGACACCTCGACCGTCGTGACCTCGGGCGGATCCGACGCCGAGGAAGTGGCGACAGACGGAGACTATGAGTCGCTCCGACAGGCCGAGGTCATCGAACAGGCGGCCTCCGAGGCCGACGACACCGAGTCGCGAATGGGCTCCGGCGCCAGCGGCGACTACGCCCAATCGGCCCTCGACGACTCCCAGGACTCGGCAGCCCTCGCATACTCCGGGTTCGACACGTTCACCTTCCTGTTCCCCTATGCCGAGGAGGTGGCATCCACCATCCGGGCGGGCGAAGAAAGCCCCGCCTCCTTCCAGCCCACAATCGGCTGGCCACCGGACTGCGGCATCGACGAGGCAGAAGTCCTCGACGGTGAGGAGGTGCTGCGCATGGTCCGCCTCTTCGAGGGAATCCCCTCGGTCTTCGGACTGCTCTACGTCGGACCCACCTCGTGGGTCCTCATCGATGCCGCCACCTGCGAGACATTCCCCTGGCCGTCCACCGACGAGTGACTCCCGGATCGGGCTGCAGACACCGCTTGTAGGCTCACGGCCCATGGCCGAAGCGGGCACCCCCTCCCCTGACGAAGAACCGCGCGACCTCGCCTCTCGCGCCACCGACCGCATCGTCGACGCCGTCGATGCCCTGCGCTCCCGCACCACCGAACCGCTCCTCACCGCCACCCGGGCGATCATCTACGGGACCTTCATCGCCATCGCCGGGACCGCCGTCCTCGCCCTCGTAGGCATCGGCCTGTTCCGCCTTCTCGACACGGTGCTGCCCGGCGAGTCGTGGCCGGCCTTTCTCGTCCTCGGTGCCGCCTGCATCGCCACCGGCGCCCTGCTGTGGTCCCGCCGCACGCGCTCCGCCGACTGATCGCCCTTCCCAGAGATTCCCAGGAGTCCCCTTGCCCCCCGTGCACCACGAAGTCGTCATCATCGGCTCCGGCCCCGCCGGCCTCACCGCCGCCATCTATGCGGCACGCGCCGACCTGGCGCCGCTCGTGCTCGAGGGCGAGCCGTCGTCGAACTCCGACCAGCCCGGCGGCCAGCTGATGCTCACCACCGACGTCGAGAACTTCCCCGGCTTCCCGGAAGGCGTCATGGGCCCGATGCTGATGGTCGACATGCGTACCCAGGCAGCCCGCTTCGGCGCCGAGATCGAGACCGTCAAGGTCAGCCGGGTCGAACTCTCCGCACAACCGATCGGCATCTGGGTCGGCGACCCCGAAGCCACCGAGCCCAGCCATACCACCGATGCGGTCATCATCTCGACCGGTGCCCGCTCCGTGATGCTCGGCCTCGAGGCCGAGGAACGGCTCATCGGCCACGGGCTCTCGACCTGCGCCACCTGCGACGGGTTCTTCTTCCGCGATCAGGAGATCGCCGTCGTCGGAGGTGGAGATTCGGCGATCGAGGAGGCCACCTTCCTCACCAAGTTCGCCAGCAAGGTCACCATCATCCATCGCCGTGACAAACTCCGGGCCTCGAAGATCATGCAGACCCGGGCCTTCGACAACCCCAGGATCGAGTTCGCCTGGAACACGACGGTCGATGACATCCTCGGCGGCGACAAGGTCACCGGCATGCGACTGCGCGACACCGTGACCGGAGACCTCCGGGAACTCCCGGTCACCGGCGTGTTCATCGCCATCGGCCACCGGCCCAACACCGACCTGTTCATCGGCCAACTGCCCATGGACGACGACGGCTACCTCGTGACCCACCCCGACCGGTCGACCACCGACATCGCCGGCGTGTTCGCCTGTGGCGACGTACAGGACCACACCTACCGCCAGGCCGTCACCGCTGCCGGCTCCGGCTGTATGGCCGCCATCGACGCCGAACGCTGGCTCCAGAGCCGGCACGACTGACGGCGTGACCAGCGACCACCGGCCCCTCTCCCCGACGGTCACCGCGAACGGGTAGAAAGGGACCCTGCAGTCGTTCGACCGACCGCCATTCCTTCCGACAGACACCCCATCCCCCGACCCAAGCGAGGCATGCCATGGCCGGTGCCATCAGCAACCTGTCCGAAACCACCTTCGACGAGGAGATCAACTCCGCCACCGAACCCGTGCTCGTCGACTTCTGGGCCGAGTGGTGCGGACCCTGCAAGATGATCGCCCCGATCCTCGAGGAGATCGCCGACGAACAGGCCGGCACGCTCCGCATCGCCAAGGTCAACGTCGACGAGTCCCCCGAACTGGCCCGCCGCTTCCAGGTCATGAGCATCCCCACGATGATCCTGTTCCGCGACGGCGAGCCCGCCACACAGATCGTCGGCGCCAAGGGCAAGGCGCAGCTCCTCGAGGAGCTGTCCGCCCACCTCTAGGACCTGAGAACACCGGCCGCCCAGCGGTCCGGCGTCCGGCCCGATGGTCCCCGACGAGGTCATCCCGATCGGTGATCCCCTGCGGCCTGGCGACAACGGCGAGGGCGTCCGCGACCTGCATCGCCGCCTCGACACCGCCGGACACCCCGTCTCCGCGGACGAGGTCGAGGCCGGTCATTTCGGCGAGGACACGGTGGCCAGGGTGGCCCGATTCCAGGCCGAGCGAGGCCTCCACGAGCACGGCCTCGTCGATGAACACACGCTGTCGTCACTGATCGAGGCAGGCCACCGACTGGGCGACCGCCACCTCTACCTCCACGCTCCCATGCTGCGCGGCGATGACGTTGCCGACCTCCAACTCCGCCTCGGAAGCCTCGGGTTCGACGCCGGCCGGATCGACGGAATCTTCGGACCCGACTCGGCTGGCGCCCTGCGCGACTTCCAACACAACTCCGGGCTGGTCCTGGACGGCATCGCCGGCGCTGCCACCGTCCGCGCCCTCCGCCACCTGGCCGGGCGTGCGGTCGGTACCACCCCGGTCGCCCTGGTCCGGGAACTCGAGCGCCTTCGTCGCAGCCGACCCGACCTCGACGAGCGGCGCATCGCCCTGGGCCACTTCGGCAGTTGCGGCGCCCTGGCCGCAGCGCTTTCACGCGGGCTGCGAACCCGTGGCGCCAACGTCGTCGCCCTCGACCACCCCGACGACACCACCCAGGCCGCCACGGCCAACCGTTTCGAAGCGGAGGCCTACCTCGGGCTGCGCATCGAGAACCTGCCCGGACCGGAGGTGGCGTACTTCGCCACCGAGGGCTTCCACAGCGAAGGTGGCCTCCGTCTCGCCCAGCGCTGTGCCACGGCCCTCGCGCAGGTTCTGGGCGATCACCTCGAAGGAACCGAGGTTGTGGTGCGGGGCATGAGGATCCCGATTCTGCGCCGCACGCGCATGCCGGCGGTGCTCTGCACGCTCGCTCCCCCGGCTGCGGTCGTTCCGGCTACTGCCGAGATCGCCGAACACCTCTCTGTGGCGATAGCCGATTGGGCGGCAGACCCCACTGCCGGCCCCGACGCCTGACGCCCGGCGCCTGTTACCGGATTCGGCCGCGTTCCTCAGTCTGATTCGTCGCCCGACGACTCGTCGTCGATCGTCCCATCGACAGGTTGTGCCTTCGCATCGCGCTTCGATTGGCGTCGACGACGTCGACGGAACCCCCTCGTGGTGTTCACCCGCAGCAGTTC
>Ga0310122_10000110_pt1 | contig 50812 bp, 47 predicted proteins | sample CB6_Bottom_1051__FD_203503 | JGI IMG/M metagenome (GOLD analysis project Ga0310122, IMG submission 203503) | Marine microbial communities from Western Arctic Ocean, Canada - CB6_Bottom_1051 | ecosystem: Environmental > Aquatic > Marine > Oceanic | place: Canada: Western Arctic Ocean | collected... | reverse complement strand
CGACCAAGACCTGAGGCAGAGTGCTCAGCAACTTGGAAACCAGCCGCAAGTGAATTACATGCAAATAGCACAGAAAGTGAAACGAGAGAGCGTTGTATTGTTTTCATCCTTGACCCTCCTAGGGCATCAAATCTCATTCTTATTGTTGAAAACACACTGAGCGTTGTTGGTGTTTAAGCTCTAATGTAAATGGCATGTTAAATTCATGTTTAATATAAAGTCAAAGAATGAGTTGTCATTTTGTGAAGTAATATTTTTAAGGGGCGGCACTCTAACACCAATAATATAACTATAATCAATGATTTATGGGTGGTTGGAGGTGTGACCAGAATGTTTATGTTAGGTGCTGGTATAAATAGTGTTCAACTGCTCAATATGTAACAACTTTGTTTATGTTTACCGTTAATCGCTAAATCGGCATAATATCGATTCATATTGATAGTCATTAAATTGGAATTAAAGTTTGGAATTACTCGCGATAGAGTTTCTTGGAAAACCACTTCGTTTAGAGGGGTCAATGGCAGGGTGGCAACAGTTGTATTGGGACAATACTTTGGTGTCCCAATTAGACGCAACCACAGATCAAGATGACGCTCGAACTCATGCATTTACTCTGAGCGCAGGTGAAGAAACGTTGCAGTGTAACGTTGAAACGGCCGTTCAGTGGCAACCGTTTGAGATGACCTATAAAGCGACCGTGAATGGCCAAACCGTTACCGAAGGCTGTCGAAACACCAAAGATATCGAGCAACAAACCCCGGTTGTCGCACCAAAACCAGAGAAGCGTTTTAGCTTAATCGGGTTAGTTTCGCTGGGAATGAAAGCCCTCAAGAGTGCCAAGTTAATCAAGGTGGTACTTGCCTCTGCGAGTTTAGCCGCTTATTCGTGGCTATTTTCAATTCAGTTCGCTTTAGCCTTGATCGCTTGTTTAATGTTCCATGAATATGGCCACATCAGAGCAATGAAATACTTTGGAATGAAGACCAAAGGCATCTATTTGATACCGTTCCTTGGTGGCTTGGCGTTATCCGACGAAAAGATCAATACGCGCTGGCAAGATGTGGTTATCTCGATCATGGGACCATTGTTTGGCTTGATATTGTCGTTGATATTTATGGTGTTGTACTGGGCGACTGGCGAAATGTTCTTCGCTGGGCTTGCGGTATTTAACGCGTTATTAAACCTGTTTAATCTATTACCGATTTTGCCTCTCGATGGCGGACATGTACTAAAAAGTATCAGTTTCTCGATGAACAGTGTGCTTGGTATTGTCCTGTGTGTTGCGGCCGCTATTGCTGGCGTGGTACTGAGTTATCAGTTGAATTTGACCCTGTTTGGCTTCTTATTGATTATGGGCAGTGTGGAAATACTATTCGAATGGAAAGGGCGTCACCACAGTCACTTGTTGCCATTAGACAAATACGGTCAAGTCGTGTCGTTTGTTTGGTATGTGGGTCTAGTGAGTAGCTTGATCGGTGTTATCTGGTATTTTGCATCTACTGGTGATCAGCTATTAAGCCTACCATTGCAAATTCTTGGCACTTAACATGAATCAAAAACAAAAAATGCCCTAACCAATATGGATAGGGCATTTTTGTATTCGAAGTTTAGCGTCTAAAAAAAATGTAAAATTACGCTTTGCAATTTGGTCTTGGTGAACCCGATTGAGGTAACGTCTTTATCGTCGCCTGTAGATCTTTGATACGTGTACTGTGGGAAGGGTGCGTAGAAAGCAATTCTGGCGGTTGGCTACCACCTGATGCTTTCGCCATGTTTTGCCACAAGTCGACGCTCTGTTTAGGATCGAACCCTGCCTGAGCCATATATTCTAAACCAACAACATCGGCTTCTGATTCCTGAGTTCGGCCATACGGTAGAATAACCCCGTATTGAACACCTAAACCTAGGGCAGCCATTGTCATTCCTTGGTACTGTTTGTATTCTGATGCGCCTAACGCGACGCTAGTAATAGATAAGCCAGTATTAGCGATTTGAGACTGAGATAGACGCTCATTACTGTGGTCAGCGAGTACGTGAGCCACTTCGTGTCCGATAACCGTTGCGAGTTGGTCTTGATTGACCGCTACCTTAAGTAACCCTGTGTATACGCCAATCTTGCCACCCGGCAAAGCAAAGGCATTCACTTGGTCGCTATCAAAAACAACAACTTCCCATTCACTAAAGCCTTGTTTTGGAATATGTTGAGTGATGCTGTTCGCTACACACTGTACATAAGCGTTAGTTTTAGCGTCTTTACTTATTGGCTGTTCTTTCTTCATTTGTTCAAAAGATTGTGCCCCAAGTTGAGACATGTCTTGATCAGAAAAAAGCAGTAATTGGTTTCTTCCTGTCGGGGAAGCGCTACATGCGGTTAGGCCTGCAAGTGTGAGAAGCGAGGCAAACTTCATCCATGACGTCATACAATATCCTCTGTGTATTCGGTTTTTATGCATGTTAACATCAACTTGCGTAATAACTAAGAGCTGTAAGATAAGTATTGTATTTAAAAACATTGTTATCGTTAAGATCACTATTAACGATAACAAAGCTATTCACTTACTAATAAAGCGATTCACGCACTAATAAAGTCAATAATTAAGGAACCCATATGAGTATTTGGAAAAAGCCCGTTGACCTAGATACCTTCAACGCGACCTCAAAAAATACCTTAATTGAGCACCTCAACATTGTTTACACAGAAGTAAACGACAATTCCTTAGTGGCAACCATGCCGGTTTGTCATTTTACGCACCAACCACTAGGCATGCTTCATGGCGGAGCATCGGTTGTGCTAGCTGAAACGCTTGGCTCATTGGCGGCTAATTTCTGCGTACCAGAAGGCTACTATTGCGTTGGATTAGATATCAACGCGAATCACGTAAGATCAATGCGTGAAGGCCATGTTATTGGTACTGCTGAACCTATTCACCTTGGTGTCTCTACCCAAGTATGGCAAATCAATATCACTGACGAGCGTCAACGCTTAGTTTGTACGAGTCGATTAACGATTGCCGTGAAGAAACATAAGCGATAATAGAGTAGGCAGCAGTTAACTTTGTTCTATTTAGAAAATAGTAATTTGTATTTCAAAGAAGTAGCTAGAGAAACCGATGGTCATAACGTTTAAAAGTGGAAAAGTTATCGCAACCGCACATGAGTTGGTTGTTCGTTTAGATGGTGAACATAGAGTCACGCTGCAAGCGCAAGTTGATGCGATTCAATTAATTGGAAAAGGGGCAAATGTCATTTCGGCGAATGGCTCTGAGTGCAAGTGGTCAATTAAATTAGATAATGAACAACAGCTTCGTGACATCGCCAATGAAATCGGCTGCGATGTGATGTAACCGTATGCTGCAAAAGTACTTAGCCATTCTGTTTGAATAACATCTTGGGACGTCATACCCAATAATTCGCAATAAAAACACGTCAGTAAGATTGATTTTACGTCTTAAAATAAGGAAACTGAATTCAATGTCCTTTGAATAAGTTTTCCTCTTTATGAGCAGCCCAAGACTTCGCGTTCAATTTGAAACCCTGTTTGAATACTTCGATGGTAAAGATTCTGATGTTCAGCTCGATGACATAACAGATGTACTCTGTTGTACGCGTCGTAATGCAAGAATGGTACTCAACAAACTTGAAGAACAAGGTTGGGTAGAATGGTTACCGGCGGTTGGCCGAGGTAAGTTATCTCAACTTATCTTTAAGCAGAATCGTTGCGATGTCAGTGAAAACTTAGCGAGGCGGTACTTACAGGAAGGTAAAATTGGTCAGGCGCTGTCAGTGCTTGACCACAATGCTGCCAAGCTTACTCAGGTTATTCAAAACTATTTGGGTGTGCAATATCAAGAAGGTGAGCAGGTCATTCGTTTGCCTTATTACCGACCGCTCTCAATGCTTAACCCAACAAAATCGATGCGACGTTCAGAGCAGCACATTGCCTGCCAAGTCTTCAGTGGGTTAACGCGACTGGATGAAAATGATCAGTTACAACCCGATCTTGCTCATTCATGGCAAAAAATTAGTGACTATCAATGGCGATTCTTCTTAAGGCCGGGTGTCCGTTTTCATAACGGGGAGCCTCTATTAACGAATCATGTTGTTGACACGCTTCTTGCGCTCGAACCACTCAATTTGTTCTCGCATATTAAAGATGTCTCTTCACCCGCAAATTGCGTGGTCGATGTCTTCTTAACGCGCCCAGATAAGTATTTCCCACTCGCGCTCACGGAGTCGGTCGCTAAGGTCACTTTACCGATGATTTTACGTGGCGAAGACTACGATATTCGACCAATTGGTACGGGGCCGTATCGCATTGAGAAGAACGATGAGAAGCAACTCGTACTAACGGCTTTCAACGGATACTTCGGTTTCAGGCCGCTGATTGATCGCGTTGAGGTTTGGGTGGTTGATGAGGCGTATTCTTCTATGGTTTACCCAAGTCTTTCGAAACCGGTAATGGCCGACCGTGGTGATAGTGATGAAGTAGAGCTTGATCCCGGCTGTACGTATTTACTGTTGAATAGAAAGAAGGGCATCGCACAAGATCCCGCATGGGCGGAGTTTTTGTCTAACGCATTGAATGCAGCTGATCTGTTTGTTCATATCCCAAAAGAGACCGTCATCGATTTGGGCGTTCTACACGCCTATGGGATAAAACCTGGTTGGTATGACATAAAGTTAAACACGCCGGTCTGTCCACCAGCAAATGCGAAACCAACCATTAGATTGGCGTACCAATGCCAACACCCGATGTTCCCAACACTTGCCAAAGCGATTGTCACCGTGTTGAAGCAATATAATGTCGATGTTGAGCTTATCGGTTACGAAACCGATCCTCCACACGCCGATAATGTTGATATTTGGATTAATCCTATGGGTATCGCTAACAACAGAGACGATGCATTGGCCGGCTGGTTAATGGACTACAGTTTTCTTGATGAATCTAGCCCAGCTGAAGATTTCGACCAATGGTGTCACATGATTGATCGTTGGCGTTCGGGAGAATTCGAGCAATTCCCAGCACGACAGTTAGGTAAACAACTGGTGCAAAGCAATCAGTTAATTCCGATGTTCCACTGTTGGTTGGGCGTTAACAAAGATCAATGTGGTACGTTGCAGAACGCAAAATGTAATGCATTAGGCTGGTTCGACTTTAGTCAAGTTTGGGTGAAGCCTGACGTTGATTGAAACCCAAGAACACTTATTAGGACCAAACAACTCAATTAGGACAACACGATGCAAACTGTGATAGTTACATTTATTACGCTGGTGGCCTTTGCTGCTAATTCAGTTTTGTGTCGCTGGGCTTTAATGGATCAAACGATTGATCCTTTGAGCTTTTCGATCGTGCGCATCTTGTCTGGTGCGCTTACACTTCTGATTTTATTCACTTTATCTTCCCAATCAAAATCAAAATCAAAATCTAAGCAAGAGCTAGCAAACAACAGCACATCGGTATATACAAAGCTAAAGTCACAGTTTCAATTCACATCAATATTGTCACTGCTTGTGTATATGTTTGGCTTTTCATTCGCTTACTTAAAGCTTGGCGCAGGTCTTGGTGCGCTGGTGTTGTTTGTCGCAGTACAATTTACGATGATTGCCGCACACTTGTTCTCTGGAAACAGAATGTCATTACTTGAGTGGGGCGGATGTTTGTTATCGGTGGCAGGGCTTGTTTACTTGTTAATGCCGACTGAATCTACACGCTCTCCAGATCTAGTCTCTATTATATTGATGTCGCTAGCCGGGGTTGGGTGGGGTGTTTACACGTTGGCAGGAAAGAAATCTTCAAACGCACTGCAATCGACGACCGCTAACTTTGGATTTAGCTCGCTAGTTATCCTTGTAGGTTTAAGCTTTCTAGTTGTAATACCTAATGCAATGCCTCAAGTGTCTATCAGTGAGCAGGGTTTGATTTACGCGGTAATATCAGGATCTGTCGCTTCTGGTGTGGGTTATAGTTTGTGGTATTACGTGGTGAAAAAGCTCAATACCGTGGTGGCGTCTATTGCACAGCTTTCTGTGCCGGTTATCGCGACGCTTGGTGGTGTCTTACTGTTGTCTGAACCCGTAACCATTCAATTTGTTATCTCATCAACGGTTATTTTACTCGGGATAAGCCTAGTTCTTATCGCTCCAAAACTTAACAAATAGCGAGTAATCCATTAATTTCCATGGCTAAACCAAACAAGAAACAACCAACCAAAACGGTTCAGATTTTCTGTGCGAAATGCAAAGCTCAACTTTTTAAATATCGAAAGGGAGGCAAAGGCGCGCTCGTCAAGTGCTTTAAAGAGCGCATCGTTGAAGATTTCACAAAAGATCCATGTGTGTGCCCTGAATGCGGGATTGAATTTGCGCGAGATACTTTGGTTCGAGGTACGCCAGCCTACAAGTTTGTGGGTGGCAAGGTAACAATGAAGTAATAGAGAATAAAAAATGCCACAGCACATAACGTGTGTGGCATTTCAAATCTGTTTTTGAAGTTCAGGATCAAAGGCTAATATGAATGAGTTCTGACTCGCCCTTGAAGCTTAAGCAGTAGTAAGGAAACTACTGCTCCGGTTGTATCACACAGCATGTCTTTCTGCGCATCCCAAATATCACCTTGTGAGCCAAGGAACGCGATACCTTCATCACCACCTGCAATCTCCGCGTACCACCACTCAATAATCTCATAACCTGCTGCAACACTCATGATCGCAAACAGAGCAAAGAAACACGCCAACACTGGTTGAGCCAACTTCTTACGAATCAAATACTCAGCGAGTGGGTAGGCGTAAAGGCCAATAGAGAAATGCGCGACACGGTCAAAATTATTACGTTCAGAGCCAATCATGTTGTTAAACCATTCAAACGGCACTTCTGCGAAGGTATATTTCGCGCCAATCGTATGTAACATCAGCCAGATAAACATCAAAACGTAGGCTGTCTTAGTGAAGGTCAGCTTTGTTGATAACCACCAGATACCCACTAATATCGCTAGAGCCGGGACAATTTCGGCAATCCATACTGCTCTTGAAGAGGGAGCAAATGCTGAAAATAGAAACACAATCAGATAAAGCGTCGTGAATGAAAGCAATGGTCGATTTTGAGCAAGCGGCGTGATTGTCATATCAAGATCTCTCTTCGAAGTTTTTAATAGTGTCACACAATATTGAACAGTGTTCAATTGGGCTGTAATCACCATATTTGTTGAAAACTGGCGTTATCGCCCAGTATCTAGACAAACGGTTGCGAGAGTTTCACAAAAGTTTGATTTACAACAAAGCGATCCTTAAAATCGCTTCATCACTACATAACAAGAAATAAAAGTCATGAAACTGGAAACTGTCGATTACCTTGCTGACGACGCAGCAGAACAATTTGTTCGCTCTCTACGTGAAACTGGTTTTGGTGTTCTTAAGAACCACCCAATCCCGAAAGAGCTTGTTGAGTCTATTTACGAAAACTGGTACCAATTCTTCATCTCTGAAGAGAAAGAAAACTTCCACTTTAATGTTGAAACACAAGATGGATATTTTCCACCATCAGTGTCTGAAGTTGCTAAGGGCCACACTGTAAAAGACATCAAAGAGTACTTTCACGTGTATCCTTGGGGCCAAATTCCTGAGCAGCTGAAAGAACAGATTCTAGATTACTACCAACGCGCGAATGCTTTTGCTCAAGAACTTCTAGGATGGGTTGAAGCTCATGCTCCTAAAGAAGTACAAGAGAAGTTCTCTATCGCGTTGTCTGAAATGATCAACGGCAGTGAGCAGACTCTGCTTCGTGTTCTTCACTACCCACCAATGCAAGGTGACGAAGAGCCTGGCGCTATCCGTGCAGCAGCACACGAAGACATCAACTTACTGACTGTTCTTCCTGCTGCAAACGAGCCGGGCCTACAAGTTAAAGCTCAAAACGACGAGTGGTTAGATGTTCCATGTGACTTCGGCAACATGATCATCAACATTGGTGACATGCTTCAAGAGGCATCGGGTGGTTACTTTCCATCGACAACTCACCGTGTAATCAATCCATCAGGTGAACGCCAAGAGAAATCTCGTATCTCTTTGCCTCTATTCCTTCACCCGAAACCGGAAGTTGTGCTGTCTGAAAAGTACACAGCAAACGAGTACCTAATGGAGCGCCTAAGAGAACTTGGCGTTATCTAATTAGCGAAATCTTTCGTACTAAAATTGGTATAGATATCAAAGGTCAGCTAAATTGCTGACCTTTTTTGTACCTGTACCGCAGGCTCACTTCTGCATTGATGGCGGTTGCACTCACTTAATGACTTTCAGTTTCATGATGAAAGGGTGTCTTTGAGCCAAGCGTTTGAAAGTTGTTGGTCCATTAGCTCGACAAATCGCAAAAAATCGCTTTCAATTAAAAGAGATACGCCAATGGTTATGATGTAGGTTGCTCATTGTATCCAATACCCTAGTCATCCATTAATACAGAAAAGCTAACTGAGTCTACTATGTCGAATCATCAAGAGGTGAGAGCAAACTTTCATTGCCATATGGAGAATCCATTGCTTTGGCCGATTATGGAAGTGCTTAAGCAAAAGCCAAGCGGCTGGAAAGTACACACATTGGCGGCTCACCTTAACGACCTTGGGTTTGTACCGGTGTTAGACCCAGCACCTGAGAAAGAGTTGTTTAAAAAGAACTTCCTCATAATGAATGCGCTTTATCAGCTTCAAGAAACCTTACACCCTGATGGTTGGTTACAAGTCCAAGCGATGGACATTGAATTGATGAATGGTCGGTATCACGGAAGCAGTCACAGCATCGATCATCAAGACCCACTGCGAGAATACTACATTAATTGGGTTAACTATGAAGCGGACGAGGGCGAAGTCAAAAGGCTGCTGAACGAGTTCTGGACTCGGTACAGAAAGTTTGTCGGTGGTGATGAACTCGATATGGATAGAAGCCGAGCGTTAAATTTGTTTGAGTTACCGTTGGACGCGACTCACCATGAGATTAGAAAGCGCTGGCGACAATTGGCTTTGCGCTGGCATCCAGATCGGGACGAGGGAAATACGGCGAAATTCCAGACGCTCTGTGAAGCATGGAATGTATTACGAAGCTCGTAATCGAAAGTAACTCTTATTGCGCGGTTTATGACCCTTTAGATAAAGTGAAATTTAGGCCCTAATATACAAAATTGAAAAGCCCCACATTGTGAGTGACACAAGTGGGGCTTTGTCGTCATTACGCTATGTTCTGTAACTCTATTAAGCGTCGTTACTACTTCATTTAATGGTGCTACGACTGGTCTTTGCTTTCACCACTTTTATGCTCAAATGCATAATCGAGTACTTTACGGATATATGGCGCGCCGACTTTTGAACCGCCGTTACCGTGTTCAATGACCACCGTCGCGACATACTCAGGGTGCTCATAAGGTGCGAAAGCCGTGTAAAGCGCATGGTCGAGTAAATGCTTAGCCAACTTCTTCGAGTTGTAGACCTGATCTTTCGCAAGATCAAATACTTGTGCCGTACCTGATTTTCCGCCGCTCGTGTAGTTAGTTCCCTTAAATGCGCGCCTGCCGCTACCTCGGCTGCCGTGGTTTACCAGTCTCATTGCATTGATAGGTACATCCCATATTTTGTCAGGGACTTCAGTGATAGACGGCATAGGTTCAGGTTTCACGAGTTGTTGTGTGTCAAAGTCCTCACCATGATCCAAGATTGCTCTCAGGATATGAGGTGGCATCACCTTTCCATGATTGACCAACACTGAAGTCGCTTTTGCCAGTTGCATTGGTGTCGATGTCCAATAACCTTGGCCAATGCCAATAGGAACAGTGTCACCTTGATACCAAGGGGTACGATAGCGCATCATCTTCCATTCTCGAGTCGGCATATTGGCGGTGCTTTCTTCATAGATATCGATACCTGTAGGTTCACCAAAACCAAAACGATTCATCCAACTTGAGATACGGTCAATGCCCAAGTCAAAAGCGGTTTGATAGAAGAACGAATCCACAGACTCTTCAATGGCTTGAGTAACGTCGACAGGGCCGTGACCCCAGCGTTTCCAGTCACGCCATGATTTAGAGTTACGCTTGGAACCGGGAATTTGCCATGAACCATGGTCATTACGAATGGTATCCTCGGAGATGACATGTTCTTGCAGTCCTGCCACTGCCATAAATGGTTTCACGGTTGACGCCGGAGGATAAACGCCGAGAGTAGTGCGGTTTACCAATGGGTGAGCAGGATCATTCAACAAGCGTTGATAGTTCTTGCTAGAAATACCGTCGACAAAGAGGTTCGGGTCGTAGCTGGGGCTTGATGCCATTGCAAGTACACTGTTGTCTTTCGGGTCCAGAACGACTGCGCTGCCTGTTCGGTGATCAAGCTGGTCGAATACGTATTTTTGTAGTTCGAGATCGATATTTAATACGATATCTTTTCCTGCTACTGGAGCTACATACTCAATGGTGCGGACGACTCGCCCACGGCTGTTTACTTCGACTTCTTGATAACCTTTGGTACCGTGCAAAATGTCTTCGTAATAGCGTTCGACACCAAGCTTACCGATAATGGTAGTCGCTTGATAATTCGCTTCGATGCCTTTTTCTTCTAGTCTCTTAAGATCGCTATCATTGATGTGTGCGACATATCCTAAGACATGGGTAAGCACCTCTCCATTTGGATAAAATCGTTTCAAGCTGGTATCGATCGATAAGCCAGGGAATTGGTACTGGTGCACTGAGAACTTAGCTATTTCTTCTTCGCTTAGGTTCTCTAGTATCGTGACAGATTTGAAACGGCGAGTGTTGTGATAACGCTTTTTGAAACGAGCAATCTGCTCAGCCTCTCGCGGGATGTATTTGTCCAACTTGGTAAGCATTGCATCGACATCATCAGTTTGCTCTGGAATCATCGTCAGATTAAAAACAAGTTCATTCTCGGCGAGCAACACACCGTTGCGGTCATAAATAAGCCCGCGAGTCGGGGGGATAGGTAATACTTTGATTCTGTTGCCATCGGCACGAGTTTGATAGCTTTTAAAATTTTCGACTTGAAGTCGGTAAAGGTTGCCGACTAAGACAAGAGTGAACAGCAAGATCCCACAAAACGCAACGGTTACACGGTTTTTGAACAGATTTACTTCTTTTTTATGGTCACGCATCTTAACGCGTTTATGATTCATTGAAGCCTCAAAGGTTTGTTACATTTAGTTACACCTGTCGAGTCGGAACTTTATATGAATATCGCCATAGTTTTGTAAAAGCTGTGTCATGATTTTTAGGATAAGCACAATATTGGTGGGTTTTATCGTCAAACAAGAAAAGTGAGGCAGGAGACGGTCTTAAGGCTTTAGATCTAGATATAGAGCTAGAGCTAGCGAATAAAAAAACGGCCCTCACAATGAGAGCCGTCCATACAATTTATGATGCTTGAATCTAACTTAGTTCGAAGGTTTGAACTGAGATTTACGCATACGGTTTAGTGCGGCCATTACATCCAATACTCTTGGCTTCGCTAAGTCACCGTAGTTTGGCATATTAACGTGCCACTCATCGCTTAAGATCGCGCTAAACTCTTTAGCAGGATTGTTTGACCAACCTGGAGTTTGTGCAAACTGGAACCATGCCCAACCAATCGCGTTAACTTCTGATGTTGACTCTAACTGCTCTAATGCAGAAAGGTCAGCGAATTCCTTACCAAAACGCAGAGACTCTTTGCCTTTCGCGTTAACACGGAACTTACCGTCAGTAAGAATATTCATCAATGCTGCGCGGTTTAACGAACGAGGAACAAACGTTTCTAATGCCGTCTCACATTCGTTAGTACGTTGAGTAGGGTGTTGAGCTATCACTTCTTGTGCTTTTGCAGTTACGTCTACCGCTTGGTAATCGTGCATTTGAATCACAGTGTCAGCCACATCTAAGTAATCGCCAGAACCACCCATTACAACAATGGTAGAGATATCCATCTCTTCACGTAGTTGGCCAATACGGTCAACAAGTGGCGTGATTGGCTCAGCCCCTTTAGATACTAGCGCTTGCATACGTTCGTCACGAATCATGAAGTTAGTCGCTGACGTATCTTCATCAATAAGTAGCGTTTGAACGCCTGCTTCAATTGATTCTTGTAACCAAGCCGCTTGCGATGTCGAGCCAGACGCATCTTGTGTACTGAAATCAGACGTGTCTTTTTGCATCGGCAAATGGTTGATGTAATTTGATAGGTTCAAGTTGTGAACACAGCGGCCATCTTCAGCGCGGATCTTCATCGTATCAGTCGCCGTCACGATACCTTCACGACCGTCACCAGGAATATGGTTGTAGATAGAACGCTCAACGGCGTTCAACAGCGTAGATTTACCATGGAAACCACCACCTACGATTAGCGTGATACCTTTTGGAATGCCTAGGCCAGTCACATCACCTTGGTTCGGTGTGTTTAACGTAACACTCAACGATTCTGGAGCAGCGAAAGGTACCGCACCTTTCATTGGTAGGTCACAGTTACCAGCAATACGAGGTAATACGCTGCCATTTGCTACGAATGCCGCTAGGTTGTTTTCTTCCAATTGAGCACGCAACGCGTCTTGGTCTTCAACGGCTTCACAATGCTTAATCATCGCTTCAATGTTGAGTTCGCGTTCAAGTGTTGCGCGACGAATAAACTTAGGCAAATAGAATGTAATGATGTTGATTGCTTTCTTTGCAAGAATACTACGCCCATCAGCCGGTAGGTTGATACGAAAACGGATTTCGATACCGTGCTCGGTGAAAACCACAGATGTGTTATCTAAAACAGTTTGGCCTGTTAGTGCGATAGACACAGTTGTTTCTTGCTTAGCAAATTCAGAGAAGCTACGTGCAATAAAATCACGCGCTGCTACTTGGTATTCGTAAGACTTTTCTTTCAGCCAACCTAACCCTGTTAACGACCAGGCGCGTGTTGCGCGAAAACGTGAAGAAGATGCGTACGGGTCACCTTGAACGTGGTCGATGTGTAATTCGAAATCAGCAAAGTCGTATTGACCTTTAATTTGTTGATATGCGCGGAAGTTTTGTTTTTCGAGCTTTTTAAGCTTTGCAGTCAACTGATCCATAACGAGGAATGCCTATATAAAGGGAAGATTAAAACAGAAAGGCGGCGATTATAAAAATCACCACCTTTAGAGTAAAGAGAAAGTAGGCCTAAATCCAAAACAAACTGCTCTTTTTCGCTTTAAGCGTAACGGGTTGTCCCCAAATAGTTTTGATTGATTAAACTGTGTTCGAATTCTTGGCTCGGCATTGGCCGACCATAAAGGTAACCTTGGCCCACATCGCAACCCTCGTTGATAATAAATTGCTCCTGAACTTCAGATTCTATCCCTTCAATCGTGACTTTTAGGTCGAGCTTCTTCGCGATTTGGACAATAGAACGAACGATTTCCGAGTCTTCGTGTGAGTTAAGCATCTGATCGATGAAGCTCTTATCAATTTTAATCGTATCGAACGGAAATTTCTTGAGATAACTGAAAGATGCGTAGCCCGTCCCAAAGTCATCCAGTGACAATGTAACGCCAATGTCATGCAGCGATTCTAAGGTATTCTTAGCGACAACTTCATCGGCAATCAGGCCACTTTCTGTCACCTCGAGTTCCAAAAAATGAGGTTCTAGGTGATAGGTTTCGAGTAGGTGAACCACTTGTTCCGCAAAGTGCACATTCTTGAGTTGAATTGCAGATACATTCACAGCCATCTTGAAATCTTCAACGTATTCGGACCACTCTTTCGCTTTTTCAATCGCATTACGCAAAACAAAGCTTCCGACTTCGAAAATCAAACCGTTTTGCTCGGCCATATGTATCAAGGTTTCGTTGGAGATATCACCTAAGACGGGATGGCGCCAACGTAGTAGGGCTTCAGCACCAACCCAACGATGCGTTAATGGACATACCTTAGGTTGAAAGTAGAGCATGAGATCATCATTACGGACAGCTTGAAGCAAATAACCTTCGATCTTATTGATGTGACTTTGTTGTTCAGTATGAGATTGAGAGTAGTAAGCGAATTTTTGTCCGGAATCTTTACAGGCGAGCATGGCTTCTGATGATTTCTGGAGAATGCTTTCCGCATCGTCTTCGTTATCAGTAATCGCAATCCCGATAAAGGCATGCAAATGTACTTTGTCACTGTCGATATCGAACTCTGAATGGCCGACCTTAACGAGCGTCTGGCAAAGTTCTTCTAGGCGTTGGTGCAAATCTTTTACGCTGAACGCCAGTACGAGATCGATAGAAGTAGGGCGTGCAGTTAGTACCTCGATATCAGAGATACTGTCGATACGTTTTCGGTATTCAACCAGCACTTGGTCTAACGCGTCATAGCCATATCGAGCCTGTATGCGCCTTCCATTCGTAAACCCTATATGAATAACCGCAAATGAACTGTCCGTCAGCCTTTGTTGTGACGACAGTTTGTTATTTAGGCGAGACTCGAATGCGGTTCGGTTCAAAAAACCGGTGCCGATGTCATGATTCTTTTGGAAGTTTATCTTTTGTTCAGCCGCTCTTCGCTTATCGATCTCTTGGTTTAAAGAATAATTGAGGCTCGCGAGATCTTTAGTGCGAGTGTAAACCCGGTTCTTTAAGTCACGATTCATTTGGGTGAGCTTAGCGTGCTGAAACAAGGTTTTAAGCTGGGACTCTATCGAGGTACGAAAGCTTTCTAATAGCTTGATATAGGTAGGTGTGTAGTGATTTTCTTTCGAGTCCAAGATACAAATGGTGCCGAACAATTCGCCGTTAGGCCAAAATAGCGGAATACCACAGTAAGAGATTAAGCCAAGCTTTGTGTCGGGGTTGTTTTCCCAATCAGGATCTGCAAGCGCATTGGGCACCACAAGCTGTTGCTGAGATTCCATCACCGTTTCGCAGTAAAGCCCATTTCCTAAGGTTTCAGAATCGCCTTTGTTGTAAGGGTTATCCTCACTGCGACTGGTAGAGAAGACTTCAATGTAGTTGGTGTGAACGCGCATGATAAGTGCGGCGGGAACTTCAGTGATTTGAGCCAAGAGGTCGACAATATTCTGCCAACTGGAGGCCATATCGTCAGGAATATCTAAGTCTATCGTTTTTATCTTCTTCATATGACTCCGAGTCAATTATGCTAAATGCATCAACACATCCTGTGTTAATTAAGATGAACCAAATAAACTGTGAATCTTACTTTTACTAAGTATAAGAAATGTTGCACAAAAAAACCTCTGCAATTTTGCAGAGGTTTTCAAATGTGAATCTGGGTCTCAGTAATGAGATAAGTTTCGATTAAGGCTTTAACTTTATAAAATCATCAGTGTTAAGTTTCTCTTTATAGTCTACCGACGGTTGAGCAAAACCGTTCAACTGTAAAAACTCTTCTTTGAATCCTTGATAGTCGCCAATTGCTTGGAAGTTGTTTTCATCCATAGCTTCAAGTAGCTCAGTTACATGAGCTTGGGTTTCTGGATCGAGTTCCCATTCATCCATCCGAATTAGGCGTTCGCCGTCCAGAGGGACTTTTGACTGACCATACAGTTTACTGCTGAATAAACGCTGCATTTGTTGGATACAGCCTTCGTGCGTCTCTTTCTCTTTCATCACTTTATATAAAGCGAGTAGGTAAGGACTTAATCCCGGAATGAATACACTGGCTTTGGTGACGAGTGCCTTACACACAGTCGCATAGGCATTACCGCCGAAGTTTGCTAGTTCAAGGTTCAGCGCGTGGCTTGTTTGATGAAGGTCTATTTTAGCGCGCCCCAAAGTGCCGTCTAAGTAAATAGGGTGCGTGACTTCTGGACCAACATAGGAAAATGCGATGGTTTTACAACCTGGGGCAATGGATTCAGCGTTGATGAGCTCATCTATCCACTGTTCCCAATCTTCACCGCCCATGACTTTGAGTGTGCTTTCGGCTTCTTCTTCCGTCGCTGCAGCAAGTGTGTTTGTCACCCAGTTGTCGTGCTCTAGTGAGATAGTCGCGCCGGTAACGCTTTCACCAATAGGCTTAATCGCGGAGCGCCAAAGCTCATCAGAATTTGGCTTAGGTCGAACGCCAGCCGCTAAGCTATAGATAATCAGATCCACTTCACCTTCGAAGTAGGTTTCAATGGCTTCGACAACTTGTGTACGTGTTTCTTGTGAAAATGCATCGCCAACGATGTTGATAGCAGTGCGTTGCTCTCGTTCGGCTTCTTTCTTGAAGTAGATGTTGTTGTACCAACCAGCACTACCGAGGGACTTTTCGTTAGGACCGCGCTCGAATGAGACGCCGATGGTGTCAGCTTTTGCACCGCCAAAGGTCACGGCAATACGAGCGGCAAGGCCGAAGCCTGAGGAAGCGCCGATAATCAGTACTCGTTTAGGGCCATCTTTGATTTGCGGCGCACTCTTAACAAACTTGATTTGTTGCTTTACGGCTTCTTGACAGCCAAGAGGGTGAGCGCTTTTGGCTACCACACCCTTGATAATAGGTTCGATCAGCATAAATAACCTTACAGTTAACGGTGATATGCACTCAGGCTAACGTAAAGCTGTGTAAAATTTATTGAGCTAGACCATTAAAACTTAAAGATACTGATATAATTCTTCGGCGACGAATTCAGCGATCCAAGGTTGAGCTTCTGGTTTTGGATGCAGTCCGTCGTTCATCATCCACTCAGGTTTAAGGATGATATGCTCTAGGAAAAACGGCAAAAGCGGCACATTTTGTTGATCAGCAAGCGCTGCAAAAACGTATTCAAATTGCTGGTTGTAACGCTTACCGTAATTCGGTGGGATTTTAATCTGCATCATAATTGGCTTGGCGCCCGCAGCTTTTATCTGCTCAATGATTTGATCAAGGTTTGCAGACATCAGTTTTGGTGGGAAGCCACGAAGACCATCATTTGCACCGAGTTCGATAAGAACAGTGTCTGGAGCATGTTCTTCAAGCAATTGTGGTAAACGAGCTAGCCCGTTGCCGGTTGTGTCACCTGAAATACTGCCGTTAACCACTGTAACTGTTTTGTCATGCTTCGCTAATGCGTTTGGCAATAGACTTGGCCAACTTTGTTTGATGTCCATGTTATAACCAGCACTCAAGCTATCACCAAGTACCAGTAACTTAGAATCTAACTCGGTATCTTGAGCCAAAGAAGCGGTTGAAAATATAATAAAGAATAAAAAGGAAATTAGTCGAGTCATGCATACATCCATCATTAAAGCAGAAGCTGTTTCGAAGACAGTGTCTACTAATCAAGAACATTTAACAATCCTAGAGCACGTCGATATTGATATTCGTGAAGGTGAAACTGTCGCGATTGTCGGCACGTCTGGCGCAGGCAAATCAACCCTAATGACGTTGCTTGCAGGGCTTGATGTGCCAACTAAAGGCGAAATCAGTTTATTAGGACAGCCGCTTTCACAGCTTGATGATGAGGCAAGGGCTAAGATCCGCAGTGAATCGGTAGGGTTTGTATTTCAAAGCTTCTTATTAATTCCAAGCCTTTCTGCGCTGCAAAATGTCACGCTTCCTTGTTTACTTAAAGGTGAAGACGAAGACATCGAACGTGCGACGGCTTTGCTTGAATCAGTGGGCTTAAAAGACAGACTTGATCACCTGCCATCTCAGCTATCAGGCGGTGAACAACAAAGGGTCGCTTTAGCTCGCGCTTTTATGATCAAGCCAAAAATCCTTTTTGCTGACGAACCCACAGGCAACCTAGATCAACAAACGGCAGCCAAAATTGTCGAGTTGTTGTTTGAGTTGAACTCATCACATGGCACAACGTTAGTTTTGGTGACACACGATCCTAAGCTCGCACAACGTTGCCAACGAACACTTAAGATGCATGTCGGTCAGATAGAGGAAGTCTAAATTGAATTCATCAAACGGACTGAATAAACGCCTGTTCTCATGGAGTGTCGAAGAGATTCGACACGGTCAGTTGTGGCCAGTTTCCATAGCATTAACACTGATCATTGCGTGTGTTTTTGCATTGTCGGCATTGGCCGAACGTATGGAGCAGGTGATTGTTAAACAAGGCAAAGATGCGCTTACTGCCGATAGTGTGTTTATTTCAGCAAACCCAATCCCGCAACCCTTGCTAGACCTCACTCAGGTTGAACAGTTAGAAAGCTCTCAGTTGACCCGTTTTTCAACCATGGCATTCAGTGATAACTCGATGCAGCTAGTGACAGTGAAAGCGGTTGAAAGTAATTACCCATTACGCGGTGAAATGATCTTAGAGGGCGCTGATAAAGCATCAAGTAACCATGTTGAGCCAGGTGAGCTTTGGTTAGACGAGCGTATATTTGCGCAGCTAGAGGTTGAAATTGGTGACAATGTCACTATTGGCGATGCCGATTTAACGATAACAGGGCGTATCACCCAAGAGCCAGGTTTGAGCTTTAACCCATTCCAACAAATGCCTGCTGTGCTAATTCATACCAGCAATATCGAGGCCACTGGAGCGATTCAACCGGGCAGTCGTGTAAGCTTTAGGCTGTTTCTAAACGGTGATGATACAAAACTGAAAGCCGCGCAAGACAGCGTCGAATTAACACCAAGCGATCGCTGGCGCACGCAAGACTCCGCGAGTCGCACTAACGATATGTTCGAGAGCACAACTCAATATCTTTCTTTAACGGTTGCTATCGTTGTGATCATGGCGGCGACCACTTTGGTACTTACGTGCCAACATTATGTTGCGAGTCGCCGTAAAACCATTGCGATGCTTAAAAGTTTGGGTGCGAGTAAGCAATGGATCATTAAATGGTTGTTTGTACAGGTGTCTCTGTTAGTGGTCATCGGCGCTGTACTGGGAATTACAATAGGGGTCGGCTTAGAGTTTTTACTTCGTATACCTTTAGGTGATTTGTTACCAACACCACTTCCTAGCTATGGTATTGAACCCGTCATTTTAGCGATTTTATCAAGCGTCCTCATTGGTGTGCCTGCTCTTGGTATTCCGTTAATTGGCTTGGTCAACACCTCGGCAATCAGCGTGATTCAATCAAGTCATCAGTCCAATGAAAGCTACAAGAAATACCTGTTGTTGCTGGTGCCTATTATTCCAATGATGCTGATGTACGGCGATAACCTGTTGGTATGGATAGTTCTAGCGGGTATCGCTTGCCTGTTCTTAGTGCTTGCGATTGTGAGTACGCTTGTTCTGCGTTTGGTCGGCAAGCTGCCGACGTCGACGTCTATGCGCTTGGCATTGAGCCGAATTAATCGCACACCATTAGCAACAGGGATTCAATTTGGTTCTCTAGCGCTATCTTTGATGCTGCTATCGATCATATGGCTAGTGAGAAGTGACTTGCTGTCGGATTGGCAGCAAACCTTACCTGAAAACGCGCCAAATGCGTTTGCGCTGAATATTGCGAGCTATGAGAAAGACAGTTATCTCGAGACGATTGATGCAAACGAAGTAGAGCGTACTCAAGCGTTTCCAATTATACGAGGAAGACTCACAACCATTAACGGTATTGAGGCGGCGAAATACAGCGAGACCTCAGAAGAAACAGATGCATTAAGCCGCGAAATCAACTTCACTTGGGGGGATAGCCTGCCTGAGTACAATGAAGTGTTAGAAGGCAGCTGGACACAAGAGCAGGGCGTATCTGTGGAATCCGATGTCGCGGAACAGCTGGGTCTAAAGATTGGCGATGAGCTATCGTTCACAATCAACAGCCAGAATGTCACTGCGAAGGTGAACAGCATCCGAAAAGTAGAGTGGCGAGAAATGAAGCCGAATTTCTACTTCATATTTACGCCAGATGTTTTGAGCTCTATTCCTTCTACTTGGCTCGTGAGTTTCCGACTAGAAGAACAACATAATCAGATGCTCAACGAACTCTCTCGAAATCACCCAACCGTGAGTTTGATGGATATTCGTAAGATGGGTAGCAAGATCCAAGAGTTGCTCAAACAGATTGTTTGGTCGATAACCGTACTTGCGGCTTTGGGTGTGGTAGCGGGGTTGTTGCTAATCTTTACTCTGTTGCGATTGAGCTTGTCTCAAAGACAACAAGAGATACGTTTGTACCGCACTCTAGGTGCGAGTAAGAAGCGAATTCTCAACACTATTTGGTGTGAATACGGGTTAATGGCGTTAGTGGCTGGCTCGATTGCTGCGATGGGTTCTGAACTCAGTGTTGCAGGGGTAATGAACTTTGGCTTCGAGTTAGAGCCTTCACTCCACCCAATGCTATGGATAGCGCTACCCGTGCTAACGTTTATCACATTGGCCGCGGTAGTGAATAGCTTAATCAAACGTTTGTTGGCACCAGTAAACAAGGATTTTGGCTAGTCTCCAGCGAGATCTCACAAATGCTTAAAACGGTCTAAAAGTGACATTATTTATATTTAGTCATGCACTATTTATAAGGCGTCGCTTTAGACCGTTTTTTATTTGACCAATGCGTAGCACAAGTAACGAATATCGCACCTTAATTTTCCAATTTTTTAGTGTTTTTTAAAACTAATCGCACAATAATGCCGATTTAATGAACAGCGGTTAGTCCCTGTAAACAAAGGGTTTGCGCAACTTAGCAAGAACGTTATCAACAGTTATCCACAAAAACGGTGGATAACTTTAGGGATAAGTTAACATCTATGTTTTAAGAGTACGGATGCAGCCTTTATGTGGCGTCACTTAGGACAATTTTGACTGTTAGAATAACCTTTAAAACTCTATCTGGAGTTATTGAGTCAAGAGATTATTTATGTTTTTTACATAGATATTAAATCCCACTTAACTAAGACCTTGATAAAAATGTGTTTTAATTCATCGCAGAACAAAAGTAGAATAGAGGCAGTTAATCTTATTCTACAGAACACGATGAACCACAACAAAACGGATACAAATCAGCCTTCTATTGCCATTGTTGGTGGTGGTATTGCCGGAACAACGAGCGCGATTCACTTTAGTGAGTTGGGTTTTAAGGTCACTATCTTGGAAAAAGGGCCGAGTTTGGTTAATGGCCCACCAATTTGCCACCTGCACGCTGGCGGCAATTTGTATCGAGATATTTCTGTAGAGCAGTGTCTGCAGTTACTCACGCAGTCAATTGATACCGTCCGCTTGTTTCCCCACACGATCAATATTCGTCCGACAGTTATCGCTGTTCCACACAGTGATGGTGGAGAACCGTTGGATCTACTTCCGCGTCTAAAGATAATCAAGGACGCTTATGCTGAGCTTGTTAATCAAGATAAAAGTAACCAAGTGCTTGGTAAGCCGGAAGAGTATTACAAGCTGTATGGTAAAGAAGAGTTACTAGCACTTGCTACCCAAACACAGCCTCTCAAACCAACATCGCTTGATGATTGGTGTATTCCTTTCGCTAAACATACGGATCTAGAAACCCTTAAGTATCCTGTTGCTATGGTTCAAGAGTATGGCTGGAGTGTATTCCGCTTATCTGCAACCGCTCAACTGTCTTTGGGGCAACAATCGAATTGCTCAGTATTAACCAACAGCCGATTGCAATCTGTTGAATCGTTAGAGCAAGGCTGGTCTTTAACTTATACAGACGCTGAGAACCAAAGCTGTCACCTAACGACCGACTACTTGATTAATGCAAGTGGCTTTGAAACGGGCATCGTGGATGACTTTGTCGGCTCTAAGCAACAAAGACTTGTTGAGTTCAAAGCCGCATACGTTACAGAGTGGCCGTATTCGCAAGAATGTAAGGAAGAGTGGCCAGAGGTTATCTTCCATGGCCCGAGAGGCACACCGCAAGGCATGGCTCAATTAACGCCCTACGCTGATGGTGTGTTCCAACTTCACGGTATGACAGAAGGGATTACTCTGTTTGAGGGTGGGCTTGTTTCATCATCAACAGATTCATCACAGCCTCAGCTGCCTTCTAAGCTTCTTAAGAAAATCGTATCAGGTTGGAGTGAAGAGCAGCTTCAATTAAGAACTCGCGCTGCGATAACGCATATGTCTCAGTTCATCCCAAGTTTTAGCTCTGCACTGGTAGGTGGTAAGCCTCTGTTCGGTGCACAGCAGATTCCGGGAACCGATCCGAGCTTAAGAGCTTCAGACGTTTCATTCTGTGGTGATCGCTATGCTCGACTTGAAGTCGTCAAAGCTTCCTCAACCTTAGAGGCTGCGCAAAAGGTCGCTGAGCATTGGTTTGATGTCGTAGAGTCAGTCTCGATTGAAAATACACACTCAGTGACAATGTCACTTAATCTAAGTGATATTGAGAATAGAGCGATAGATTTGACACAAGAACGTGGATACCCAGAAGCCCTTGCAAAGGTATCAGGCCAAGATCACGCTTAAAATTGCGCTGATTCACCTAGCGTTTAAATCATGATGGCCTCACAAAAAATCCAGCTTGCTGCAAACAGTAAGTTGGATTTTTAGTTTATACGTCTTGCTCATGTTCTTAATTTAAGTGGCTTTTATCTACAGGGGCGCATCAATAACCGAAAAACTGAGCCCATTGGCACCACACATCTTGTAATCCTAAGCGATCGCCTTTACTAAACGAGACCTCATGTCCAGGTTTGGCTTGTGCTAAGCGTGGCAAATCGATTCTGGCGACACATCCAATCTTTGGGTAGCCACCAATGGTCTGTCTGTCATTAAGCAACACGATAGGTTGCCCATCTTGGGGGATTTGAATCGCACCTAAGGCAATGCCTTCTGACAATAGCGAAATATCAGGTGAATCAACCGATTCACCACTCAGTCGATAGCCCATGCGATTTGAATTTTGGTCAACGTGATACTGTGCATTATACAAAGTCTCTTTTGCTGACTCGGAGAATAGCTCGCTTTGATAGCTTTCAATCACTCGCAGGTTCACTGGTAGGTTGTAATCAGGCGTGTATCGGAAGGTGACACTCAACGCTTTAAACGGGCGAGAGAGTTGGTGTTGGGTAAACGCAATTTGTTGCCCTTGCTGACATGGCTCTCCATCTTGCGTTAATCCACCAATCTTTTCACGAGTCACCGTAGAACAGCTATCAAGAGTTGATGGGACATCGAAGCCACCCTTAACGGCTAAATACGCCCTTAGACCATTTTTAGGTAAACCAAATGAGAGAACTTGCCCTGCGAAAGCTGGAAAAGTACGCCAGTTCGACTGTGGTTTGCCATCGAGCTTCGCTTGTAAATCGCCACCACATAACGCCATTTCGCAATCAAAATCGATTCGTAACGCACATTGCCCAAGCGTTATTTCCAACGCCGCTTGGTTGACTGGGTTTCCGAGTAGGTGATTGGCCCAGCTATACGAGTAATCATCAACAGGGCCACCTTGTGTCAACCCGAGATGAGCGACACCAAATCGTCCGAAGTCTTGAATCAAACTCAACGGGCCAGGTTTAATCACTGTTAGTGTTGGTTTAGCGATTGTATTAACCATGAGCGACATCTCCACTAATCTTCATAAGCCTAAGCTCTACAAATTCTTGTTTTGAAATCGCGATGAAACGGACTGTGTCACCGACATTAAGTAGAGACAGCGGCGTTTGCGTGGTATCAGCATTCTTTAATTGGCTGTGATCAAACAGTGCGAGTGGGCAATTGCCAATAATATTCCAACCGCCCGGTGAGTCCGAAGGATAGACCGCCGTTTTCGTATCCGCGATGGCGATGCTACCTTTCGGTACACTTAAACGTGGGGTTGAATGACGAGGCAAAGCAAGCTCGTTGACCACATCAGACATAAACGCAAAGCCAGGCGTAAACCCAATGGCACTGACGCTGTATGTTTGTGAGGTGTGATGTTGAATGATCTCATCCAGCGAGATGCCTTTGGCTTGATATCGGTCTAAATCGAGTGCTGTTTCTGGTGAGTAATAAGCGGGAAGCTCGATGGTGTTACGCGTGTTACTAACGCTAGAGAAAGACGAAAGAGCGTGATTGAACAAATTATTGAGTTGTTCCATGAGCTGCTGTTCTGATATTCGATAAGGTAGGTAATCGACCAATATTGTTTGGTAAGCCGGCGTCACATTCATCAACACCGACGCTAAATTTTGGCGAATGGCATCGGAAAAGTGAGCCATGTACTGCGCATATTCGGCGCTAGATTGATTATTTGAAGGCGATAGCGTCAAGGTCACCAAAACGCTGCATTCCGCGACTGGCGCTATATTGAACTCAATTTGATTCGTCGTCATTTCGTTTCCATACGTTTGTTTGCCTTTGATATACTTACTGCCTTTTATTTGCGTATTTGGCGTTTTTAACATCCGTGTCTAAACCAATACAAAGCGATTAGACCTTACGAGCAATTGGTTCGATGCTCGGTTAGGCGAGTGATAAGGCCATGCGCTATACCAATCACACGCTTCATACTAGTTAAAAGCGTTAAGGTCTTGTCTGATTTTTCTAATTAATGCGATGGATTGGGGATTATCACCATGAACACAGATGGTATCGGCTTCAATAGGCAGTCTTTCACCTTCAATGGTCGTGACCGAACCGTAGTTAATGATTTGCATGACTTGGTTGTAGATGTCGTCTTGATTGACGTAAACCGAGCCTTTTTGAGTTCGCGGCGATAACTGCCCATTATTCAAGTAAGCACGGTCGGCAAACGCTTCAAACAAGAGGGGTAAGTCATGATCGTCAGCAATATCTAAATACTGCTGATTGTCTGACGAAGAGAGAATCATCAAGGGGATGTTAAATTCAGCGACGGCTTGGGCTACCGCATTAAACACATCAATATTCGCCATCATATCGTTGTAAAGGGCGCCATGAGGTTTCACATAGCCAACAGATGCATGGTGATATCGGCAAAGGGCTTGTAGTGCACCGACTTGATAACAAACCAGCTCACTGATCTCGTCCATAGTATGAGGAATAGAACGGCGACCAAACCCAACTAAATCTTGATAACCAGGGTGAGCACCGATTTGGGTGTGATAGTGCTGCGCCAGTTTTATGGTTTTGGACATAACGTGCGGATCAGACGCGTGAAAGCCACAAGCGATGTTTGCCATATCGACCCATTCCATGACCGACTCATCATCGCCCATCTTCCAATTGCCGAAACTTTCTCCCATGTCGCAATTAAGCAAAATCTTCGTTGTCACGTGGTGCTAATCCTTTACGTTGAGGTAAGTAATGACGGTCTTATAAATGCCATAAATAAACAGTGACCTGACTCAAACTTTCGACACCGAAAATTTACCAGTATGGCATTTCATATATAGTTGAACTATTGATTAAAGGATTAATATCTATCTGTATATTAGGTGAGCACATGATATCGCGCCAGGTTTGCTTAGGACTAGCATTAACGACACCTGTTTTTGTAGCTGCTCAAGAAAACTCTTTAGACCAACTCATGTCGATGAGCCTTGAAGAGTTGTCTATGTTAGATGTTGAAATGGAAACGGCTTCGAAAGTGACACAAAAACTTGCCGACATTCCCTCATCGGTTTATGTACTTTCTAATGAGCGAATTCAACGCAGTGGGGCGAAAACCATTGCGGAAGTGCTGACGCTAGTACCCGGCCTCAAAGTGACCAAGTTTAACGAGACCTCGTGGTTTGTTTCGACGCGCGGCTTTCATGATGGGCTGTATAATAAAATGCTCGTGATGATGGATGGACGAAGCTTATTTAGCCCAGTGTATGGCGGCACGTATTGGAGCGATGTTGACTATATACTTGCCGATATCGAACGCATCGAAGTACTAAAAGGCCCCGGTGGAACGATTTGGGGAGGCAATGCGGTTAATGGTGTGGTGAATATCATTACTAAGTCTGCCAATGATACTCAAGGGACATATCTCTCTGGTGTCGCCTCTAATACTGATAATTACGAGTTTAGTGTTCGTCAGGGTTTAAGCCTGAATGACGATGTGAATGCGCGTGCATTCTATAAGTACCGAGAAGAACCCACGTATCGCACAAACGAATCTGAAAAATGGAAAGCGCAAACGGCTGGGATGGTGTTTCAACCAAGTAATGCCGAAGAAAGTTGGTCATTACGTATTGGTGGTGAGAAAAGCTTTTATGAGTCGGAACTCTATACGTTCCAATATGATAACTCAGGCTCGTTTGTCGGTTCACAAGCCAATGATTTTGATAACAAGAGCCAATCTGCTTACGTTCAATTTAACGACTCTCGTCACTTTAATGAAAGTTCGACACTCTCATATTCGCTATGGGGTGAATATAATGAGGATAATGCGCCAGACGCCCCTGGAAGTTATTCCACAATCGATTTTGACTCGACCTATATCAACCAACTATCTGCAAAGCATCAGATGACACTCGGTGGTGGCCTGCGATATATGTATCTTGATTTCTCGTCTAGCCAAGTTTCGGACGTTGATTGGTACAATCCCGATTACGAAGGTCGAGCCTACAATATCCAATCTGCCAACGATTATATTGCGAACGCTTTTATACAGTCTCAAATTCAAATGACGGAAGCACTGTCTATTACTATTGGTGCCAAGGTTGAACACTTTACACAGAATGACTCAACAGAACTTTCACCTCAACTGCGTGGGTTATATAAGTTAACTCAACGTCACTCATTGTGGGCGGGGCTTAGCCGTGCTGTTGTTGCACCATCTTATATGGATTCAAACTCTACATACTACTTCAACAGTTATAATACCGATTCAAACGACAGTTATCTGGATGTCTATAAATCAAACTCGAACCTTGAAATAGAGGACGTCATAACGGCTGAAATGGGGTATCGCTACTCTAACAATTCAAATTTCGAGCTGGATGCAACAATCTACCTGAGTGAACATGACAATCTTCGCTTCCACAGCTATGACCCGAATGATATCCCCGAGAATCATGTCTATGTCGGTGCATTATCTGATGATTATAAAGCGAAAACCTATGGCTTAGAGTTAGGCGCAAGTTATCAAATTACAGAAGATCTCACCAGTTACCTGAGTTATGCCTATTCAACGTTAGAGGGTGAAAACAAGGGTGATGACCCTAAATCTAGCCCACAAACTGGCGTCTATCATGACATTGATAATGAACATTTAGCCACGGCACAGTTGATGTGGAATATCACCGATAGCTGGCAATTCGATGTTATCGGCCAATACATTAATGTGAATTACCCAGACTATTGGATAGTAGGCGATGGCACTCAATACGAATGGCAATCTTACCCACATGAAATAACCTTTGATGCACGTCTTGCATGGAAAAAATCATCCGCAGCACCTTTAATTGAAGTAGTCGTTGAAAACATTGGTAAGAGTGACGGCTATCAAGCTGAATTCACGTCTGAGAAAAGTGTTAACCAAGAGTCTGTATATGTGAGGGTCTCTCATGAATTCTAAGTGGCTCAAGTACAGTATTAAGCTTGGTTTTACTAAACTCAGCCTTGCCACTTTAGCTATGTTTATTGTGCCTTTGAATACATCGGCGGCTAGCTTCAAGCCTTATGAAGTGAAAGCGGTGTACCTTTTTAGAATTGCCAACTTTATTCGTTGGAACGACGAAAGCACCATGAATACGGTTAACTTCTGTGTGATTGGCGATGAGAAGGTAAGCAAAGCACTGACGTCGATTACACAAGGAAAATCTATTCGTTCTCTCGCTATTCAAGTACATCAATTGGTGACTCCTAAGTGTGATATCACTTATCTATCTGATCTCGATAATGATGAATTTAGCCGTAAAGCCCACTCACCACATACTGTGACGATTAGCGATATCCCAAACTTTACGGACATGGGCGGAGTCATTGAGCTAACGCACATCGATAATAAGCTAAAGCCAAAGATCAACTTAGTGAATGCAAGACGCGGTGAATACGTCATCGGCTCAAACCTGTTACGAATCGCTATAGTGGAGGGCCAATAATGTTGTCTTTCATTAATAATTTATCGATTAAAAACAAGCTGATATTACCGATTGTCATCTTCATCGCAGTTACTTTTGTGACGATTCAATCAGTTAATTACACTGTCACTTTTGAGCGAGAGAAAGAGAGTCTTATTCAGCGAGTTAAAGTGTTGGCACAAGGTGTTGCTTATAACCTACAAGCCGCGATTCTATTTGAGGATAAATCTTCAGCTCAGGAGATTTTATCAGCTTTCGTCGCAGATAAAGATATCGTCAGGGTGAAGCTCTATGACATTAACGAACAGCTTTTTGCGAGTTATCAAGTCAGTAATACGCTGGTTCCAAGGCCGAATACCGATGAATTAAATGACATCGCAGATCATCAATTTGCCATCTCCGAGAATTTCATCTTTTTGCTTGTTCCGGTGACGCTGGATGACGCTGTGATCGCTAACTTGAGAGTAACAATATCAAAAGAAACGTTTAATACGATCTTAACGAATATTTTCAAGGTTGCGGCCGTCTACTTGCTGTTTCTGGTGATCTTAGGCGGGGTACTGGTCAAATTGGTTCAACGCTTGATTATCGATCCAATGTTTGACCTTAATGAGGCGATGCAAGCCTTTGTTGAACGTCGTTCAGAACAACCAAAATTAGTCGCAACGAACCACGATGAGATAGGGGATCTTGTTCGAGCTTTTAATACCATGCTCGAAAGACTTCAACATCGTGACAACCAAATCAACTTTACGCTAGATAAACTACAAGAAGAAAAGTCGTTTGCGAATGAAGTAATTGAAACTGTTCAGCACTCGTTGTTGGTAGCCGATGAAAAAGGGTTCATCGTTCATGCGAACGCTGCCACTCGTGACATTTTTAAGTGTACCGAAGCGTTTCTTGAAAATTTATTGATCCAAGAGTTGATCGCGACAAAGCAAACTGGGTTCTTACAAGAGGTTATCGACGCCAATATTGAGCTGAATGACGAACTACTCGAAACCACCGATCTCTTTAACTCAAAACGTTGGCTTCGTGTGAGCAGCCGTTCGTTGTCAAAGCACGGTCGTATTCTTTATGCAATCCAAGATGTCACGGGGATAGAAACTGCCATGAGTCGCCAGCGTATAGCCGCGGGTGTTTTTGAGAACAGTAAAGACGGCTTAATCGTACTGAATTCATCCAATGTAATTACCATGGTAAACCCAGCTGTCACCCAACTTCTTGGTTATCACGCTGATCTGCTGGTGGGCAAAACACCATTTGACGTTTTTTCTTGGCAACAGTTTTCATCCCTAATGCCGACAATTCGCAGTTCATTGGAAAATTATGGGCAGTGGCAAGGCGAGGTATGGGAGAAGAGTGCATCTGGCACTTTGGTTCCAATGTTTGTAAAAGTGAATCGAGTTTCGTCAGACAACGAGAAAGACGAGTTTGATATGGTACTCACACTGTCTGATTTATCTAATGTCAAAGAGATGGAAAGGCTTGAACACTTGGCTCATCACGACGCATTAACGGGTTTGGCCAACAGAGCTCAGCTGTATAAGGTAATGGATGATGTAGTCACGTCTAGCCATTATTCTAATCAGCATTTTGCGGTTATCTACTTGGATCTCGATGGCTTTAAACACGTTAACGATAACTATGGACACGATGCGGGCGACGAAATCCTCAAAGAAGTATCGAGCCGGTTGCTATCACAAGTTCGTGCAGGAGATTTGGTAGCACGTTTGTCGGGTGATGAATTTGTTCTTATTATTAAACAGACCAATAAAGTCTTGTTAGCAAAGTTAGCGGAGCGACTGTTGGAGCTGATCGGGCAAGAGGTGACCCATAAACAGCGTTCGCTTCATGTTGGAGCGAGCTTGGGCATACACTTAGTTGATGGTTCAGAGCGTGATATAGACGTGATTCTAAAGGTTGCCGATGAGGCGATGTACCAAGCAAAACGCAAAGGAAAAGGTCAATTTGTGTTCTCTCGTGATAGTTAATAGCCGTAGGCGTTTGTGACCTCTACCTAAGTTGTTGTATCATAAGTGATAGGTTGAATATTTTTAATTAAAAGGTCTGCTAAACATGAATGTTTTAGTTACAGGTGGCATGGGTTACATCGGTAGCCATACAAGTATCCAGATGATCAACGCAGGAATGACACCTGTACTTTTTGATAGCTTGTATAACAGTAAACCAAGCGTTCTAGAGCGTATCGAAAAAGTATCTGGTGTTCGCCCTAATTTCATTGAAGGTGACGTTCGTGATAAAGCGCTTTTGACTGAAACCATGAAGCAACACAACATTGAAGCAGTTATTCATTTCGCTGGCCTAAAGGCGGTTGGTGAATCTGTGGCTAAGCCTCTTGAATACTATGACAATAACGTCAACGGCACGTTAGTCCTTGTTGATGCAATGCGTGACGCTGGTGTGAAAACCTTAGTATTCAGCTCTTCAGCAACGGTCTACGGCGATCCTGCGAGTGTGCCTATCACCGAAGATTTTCCAACAAGCGCAACCAATCCTTACGGTCGTAGTAAGCTAATGGTTGAAGAGTGCTTAACCGATTTCCAAAAAGCCAATCCAGATTGGAGCATTACGCTGCTGCGTTACTTTAACCCAGTAGGTTCACACCCAAGTGGTGAGCTAGGTGAAGACCCGCAAGGTATTCCAAATAACCTAATGCCATTTGTCTCTCAAGTAGCCGTGGGCCGCCGTGAATTCCTATCGGTATTTGGTAGCGATTATCCAACAAAAGACGGGACTGGTGTTCGTGATTACATCCACGTCATGGATCTGTCTGATGGCCACATCGCAGCGCTTGAAAAAGTAGGGCGTAAAGACGGTCTTCATATCTACAATCTTGGTACTGGTAACGGTTCGAGTGTATTAGATATGGTTAAAGCGTTCGAGAAAGCGAGCGGTAAACAAGTCCCTTATAAACTGGTCGATCGTCGCCCAGGTGATATCGCAGAATGTTGGGCAGACCCTGCTAAAGCTCAGAAAGAGCTCGGCTGGAATGCGACGCGTACATTGACTGAAATGACGGAAGATACATGGCGCTGGCAGTCAACGAATCCTAATGGTTTCCCTGGTTGATCTAGTCGTTTCATGAATGATTAATATACAAAAAGATGCTTTAGGGCATCTTTTTTGATCTAAATCGAATAAAAAGTGAATTAGTGGTTAAAAAGTATCATTCTGTATCGGTTGTTGTTATCATGCTCGCGAATTATATGTTTAATGTTAATTTTCTTTGGAGTTAATCATGGAACTAGGCCTAATTATCACTTTCATCATTGCTGCTGCAGTAATGGTTAAGAAAGAGATGGCAGAGAAGTAATTTCACTTTATCCCTTTTTGATACAATTTTTAGTGAAATAATAAAAGCCAGCATTTAGCTGGCTTTTTAGTTTCTGCAATTCAGGATTTTAACGAATTAGAATTCGTATTTAGCTGTGACTGACCAGTTACGACCAGCTTGCGTGTAATCTTTATCTTCTTGTGAGAATCCACGAACGTCATTCCACGAATAGTACTCTTCATCCGTAACGTTGAAAAGACCAGCTCTAAGCGTAAGGTCCTTCATCGGCAAGTAGTATGCAGTTAGGTCAACTACTGTTGCAGAATCAGTTGGTAGAATTTCGTCTTTTAGACCCGCGCTATTTATATCACTAGACTTCTTGCCAGCTGTATAACTAATGTTAAGTGATGTACCCCATAACGCTGAAGGAGCATCATAGTTAAATCCAACTACAGCATTCCAAGGGTTCACGCTGTTAAGAGGGTTACCTTCACCGTCTTCGCCTTCTGTGTACGTGGCTGCAACACGAGTACTCACACCTTGTACCGGCATGAAGTTATTCCAAGACAACGTGTTTGAAGCCTCGATACCTTTGATTACCGCTTCATCAATATTTACATTTTTATATACTGTTGGATCCATAGGAGTGGCTGAACCACTAACAGCTACATTATCAATGAAGTTATCGTAGTCGCTGTAGAAGATAGCGATTTCGCTTGATGAATAATTTGTGTTGTGACGCCAACCTAGCTCGTATGAAATACTTTCTTCAGCTTCTAAGTCTGGGTTAGGGGCATTAACATAACCGTGAGCAGGATTACCAAATGAATAGTAAAGCTCTTGGAAATCAGGAGCTCTGAAGCCTTGGCTGATTTGACCGAAGATCTTATTTTCGTCATTAAGCGTGTAAGTTGTACCTAAGCGTCCGGTAACAGCTGAGTCTGAATATTTTGCATAAGATTCTTCAGGGTTCCCACTTGGGTTTTGGCTTGTATCACCAGGATCTGTTTCAAAGCCGTCAAAACGAACCCCCGGAGTAATCATCCAATTTCCGATCGTCATTTCATTTTGTGCAAAGAATCCATACTTTCTTTCTGATGCAGAAGGAATATAGAAGATAACTTGGTCTGCACTGATTGAGTTATATTCGTTATTAACGTTTTTAATATCTTTGTCTGAATATGAAGCACCATAGATAAAGTAATTTTCTACATTACCTGTCATGAAGAACTTATCGAATTGCACATCAAGCTGATAGCCTTCATCTTCGTAGATATAGTCCTTTTTCTGAACGTTGCCAGCTGGCGGTAAGAACATACTACCACCCTTAGATGTTCGATTAGTTATACCGTTTTCTTCTTTGCTCAGCCAGTCAGCTTGCCAAGTAACGGTGTCGGCAAACGCTAAGTTAGCATCCCAAATATGTTTGATACCAATTTGCTGTTGGCTAGTCGAATCTTCGCCAGTGTAACCGGTGTAGCTTGAGCTATCTAAATCGGTATCACCTGAATTCTCAATGAAGTTACCAGAAAACTCTAAACGGTGTTGTTCGTTTAATTGATATTGAAGCTTAACCAACAAGTTGTTGTTCTGAGTATCTTGCTCATCAGGTGTACCAAAGTTATCAGTTTGCTCACCGTCTCTGCGAGTATAAGCAACGAGTGTTTCAAGATCGCCAATACGATTCGCTAAGGCAACGGATTCGCTAAATGTGTTATCAGATGAAGAGTAGTTGAACTTCGCGTGCCCCCCGAAATCTTTGCCGTTTAAAAAGTCACTTGGGTCTTTTGTTTCAAACGCAGCAATACCACCAATAGCATCTGAACCGTAAAGAGACGAAGCTGCACCTTTAACTATCTCAACAGACTTCAACATATCCGTATCAACATCGACACGCGAAGAGTTGATGAAGTTATATGACTGAGTACCACTTGGAGTAAATTGGCTAGTTTGTGAGACTCCATCAACGATAACCTTTACTCGGTTACCTTCCATACCACGAATATTAATACCTTGAATCCCCTGACGAGAATTCGTAGTGACCGTGACTCCTGGTGTGTACTTAAATAAATCGTTTACATCCGTTACCATGTTTTTTTCGATATCTTTATCGTTAATCACAGTTACCGATGCAGCAACATCTTCAAGTTGTTGATTCGTACGAGTTGCCGATACAACAACCTCGTCAAATAGGGCATAATCGTCAGCAAAGGCTGATGTTGATGAAAGCGCTAAAACGATTGAAGCAGAGAGTAGGGATTGCTTATACATCTGATAGTTACCTTAGTTCCATAGTATTATCTTGATTTGCGAAAGATAATATTGGATCTAAATGATAATTACTATTATTTGCATTTAAATAATTTTCAATCTTATCAACTAATTCATAATTAATACTCTTAAACACCTGTATTAAAAAGACTTTTACAGTTCCATTCATAGCCTGAATGCTTCTGTTTTTGTGATTCAAGTCTCATTTATAAAGTAGGAAAGCTATGCATAGTCCAATAACACTTGAAGCATTACACATATTAGATGCCATTGATCGTCGTGGGAGTTTCGCAGCTGCAGCGAATGAACTGGACCGAGCGCCTTCTTCATTGAGTTATCAAATCCAGAAGTTAGAACAAGACTTAGATATCATGATTTTTGATCGCTCAGGCCACCGTGCAAATTTCACGGAAGCGGGGCAGTTAATATTAGAGCAAGGTAGAATCATTCTTGGTGCCACTGAACAACTCGTTAACGATGCGAGTATTCTTGCTAATGGCTGGGAGCTCGATTTAACCATTGCCTTTGATGGCATCATTCCTATTGCCAATTTCTTCCCGTTGGTCGACGAACTCGGGAAAATCAGCAAAACACGTGTTCGCTTACAAGAAGAGATCTTAGCCGGATGTTGGGAATCCCTGACAGATGGCCGAGCCGATTTATTGGTATGTCCCAAGCTCGACACGATTCCAAACGATATGAAAAGTGACATCATTGGTAAGATGGAAATGGTATGGGTCGCGGCATCAAACCACTACGTTCATAAACGTTCTGGCGAGTTCGATCAAAAAGCGAGGGAAAGTTACAGGGTTATTGCAATTGCGGATACTGCACGCGATCAACCAGCGTTAAGTCGCAATATTCTAGAGAAACAACCTCGTTTAACCGTAACAAGCTTCCCAGCAAAGGTAGAGGCTCTGACAACTGGATTAGGGATTGGCACCTTGCCGAGTAGTATTGCTAAGCCGCTGATTGAATCTGGCGTTCTACAGCAGATTTCGGGGACAGAACCACAGCCGATCGATATCGTCATGGCTTGGCGACGCAACAAAATGGGCGACGCCAAGTCTTGGTGTATCCAACATCTTAAAAAGACATGGGCGTTAAAGTAACGGTAACACCATATCTGCAGTACCATCTTCAAAACTGATATCTAGCTCGAAGCCGAGCTTTTGAGCTAGTGTCAGCATCCCTCTATTCGTTGGCATCGTCATGCCCGACATCTGTTTAGTCTGCTTCGCACGGCAGTAATCGATAACCTTAGTCATAAGAATACGACCTAAGCCGACACCTTTCAGATCGGAACGTATCAGAATCGCGAACTCGGCATCGGTGTTCTCTGGGTTAATTAGCGCTCTCGATACACCAATAATCGCAGGCACACCTTGTTCCTTACGAACCACCACAAACGCGATTTCTCTATCAAAATCAATCTGAGTAAAATTCGCCAACGCCTCATGGTTGAATTCTCCAACATCACTAAAGAAACGCTTATACAGATCCTCTTTAGAGACGCGATTAATAAAATCGGCATGAAGCGGTTCATCTTCAGGAAGAATAGGGCGTAGCAACACTTCGGTACCGTCCTTGAGTACGATATTCTCTTCAAGTTCGACCGGATAAGGGCGAATCGCAAGACGTTCTTGTGGATCGCCTTCGTACGCTTTCAAGATGATATCGGCATCTAATATCGTGAACTTGTCACCATTGGCCAGTACTGGATGGATATCCAAATCATGTATTTCAGGGCAATCCACTACCATTTGCGATATACGAACCAGCAACTCAGAGAGCCCTTCAATGTCGATCGGGTTAGGCAGTTTTTGCAGGCGAATCTTGCCACTTTTTATCGCCCTGATGATCAAGTAACGCGCCAGTGTCATGTTAAGCGGTGGGAAAGCAGCCGCGGCATCAATCGATTCATCCCACTCAGAGCCACCTTGGCCAAGTAAAATGATAGGGCCAAAGGTTTCGTCCGTTGTGACCTTAACTCGCAGTTCTTGGCCGCCTGCAAGCTTGGCCATACCTTGAATCAACAAGCCATGGATATGAGCAGTAGGGAACGACAATTGAGATCGATCGAGAATTGCCTGAGCGGCATTCGCGACTTCACTACTGTTTCGTAAATTGAGCATCACACCTTGAACGTCTGACTTATGCGCAATGTCTGGCGAGCGAAGTTTTACGGCGACCGGGTAACCGATCGTTTCAGCAATGTGCACCGCTTCACTTGGGTCGGAAGCAATCCAAGTTGGCAACACATCAAGATTGAAGTGCTTGAAAAACTGACTGTTTTGATGGGTATCAAGACTAACTGTATCTTTATCCAGTAGTTGGCGTTCTATCCAATTTTTTGCATCTGCCAAGTCTTCAATGTGCACTTTTTCTGCCGTAGTCGGCGTTTCCATTAACTGACGTTGGTTGCGTCTGTACTCGACCAAGTGCATGAATGCGACCACTGAACTTTCAGGCGTTCGATAAGTTGGGAAACCCGCTTCAGTAAACAACTTTCTCGCCGGCCTTGCGGTTAACTCCCCAGACCAATTCGTTAAGATATTAAAGCGCTTGTGGCGAGGATGCTTTTTAATCGCTTCAATAATTCTCTCTGCTGTTTTGGCTGAATGTGCGACCGCAGAAGGGCTGTGCATGATAAGAATGGCATCCGCTTCATCGCCATCGAGCAAGATGTTTATGGTGTCGATATAGCGTTGATCGCCGGCATCGCCAACAATGTCGATAGGGTTGCTATGAGACCAACTCGATGGCAAAACCTTACTGAGTTTATCGAGCGTATCTTCAGATAATTCTGCGAGCTTACCGCCGCGGTCAAATAGGGTGTCCACGGCCATAATTGCAGGGCCGCCACCATTGGTAACAATAGCCAAGCGCTCGCCACGCAAGGGCACTGAATGAGTTAGTGTCTCTACCGCAGCAAACAGTTCATGTAAGTTCTTAACTCGCAACATACCGCTGCGTCGGATCGCAGAGTCATAAATAATGTCTAAGGTATCGGCACCACCGGTATGTGCCATGGCCGCTGCTCGGCCTTTCGCTGTTCGCCCGCCTTTTAGCACTAGAATTCGTCGGTTGCGTGACGCTGCACGCGCTGCAGAGATAAAGCGCCTCGCATCAGTAATGCTATCGACATAAAGCAATATCGCTTCGGTGTGAGAATCAGTACTCAGATAATCCAAGAGTTCCGAGAATTCAATGTCACTGCCATTGCCTATCGAGATAAACGCTGAGAAGCCAATCTCTTTGTCGTTCGCCCAATCGAGAATCGTGGTACACACTGCAGCCGACTGAGAAACAAAGGCGATTTTACCTGGCAGTGCAGTCACTGGAGAGAAAGAGGCATTTAAATTTAACCATGGGACAATAATCCCCAAGCTATTGGAGCCAAGCACCCGAATGTTGTGTTTTTTAGCAATCGCTAGGCATCGTGCATCATACGTTTCGCCATTATCGCTTTGTTGCTGCATGTCGGAAGAAAGAACGATGACAGAGGCTATGCCTTTCTCGGCTAACTCTTCAAATATAGCCACATTACGGGTCGCATTGGTACAGAGAATCGCAAGGTCAGGCACGATAGGCAGTGACAAAATATTCTTGTATGAGAGTACGCCTGCCACCGAGTCATATTTTGGCGTAACGGGCATCACCGCACCTTTAAAATCCCCGTGCAACAAATTATTCATGACGATATATCCCGCGCGCGTTTCTCGTTGAGAAGCACCAACAACAGCGATTGAACGGGGTTTAAGGAGGGGATCAAGATGATTCATAGACATATCCTAGCAATGCACGTAAGTTCATCGTAACTTACTTTTCACTCACGGGTTGATGGCAAATTCACCGAATTCAGATGAATAAGCAAACACTGCATAAAGTTTGTGAAATAGGTCACCCACTAATGGTGTATAATCTCAAAGTTAACTTGATTCTAAACCGACGTATCGGCATGATTTATAGTAATTATTATTAAGGATATAGAGCTTTCCATGAAAAAATTTGCAATTGTGACTTTGCCACTGCTCTTGGCTGCATGTGTATCTGACGACTACGTTACCAATGTAACTTCAGATAGTTATCAAGAAGAGTACAAAACGGCAAAAGTTGAAGCTCCAGTTGTATCTCAATCTGAGCAAACAGGCGTTGTTGAAGAAAACGTTGTTAACGTGATCAGAACCGAACCTGTTGAGCAGAAAGTCACTCAAACAACTAAAGCTAAGCCAGTTGCAGTAGTGACAGGCCCAACGAAGAAACAACAAGATATGAACCAGCGCTTTGGTTACACGGTTCAAGTTGTTGCTGTTGGCAGCCAGAGTAAAGTCGATTCTTTCGTGAAAATGCTACCTACGACTTCTCAACCAGTTTGGGAAAACTACAAAATGGTTAACGGCACTAAGTGGTTCACAGTACTTTACGGTGATTACGCAACACGCTTAGAAGCTAAAAAGGCAATCTCAACGCTGCCAACCACTTTCCAAAACTTGAAGCCGTTTGTTAAGAGCATTGATGACATCAAGAACTCTGAATATCCAACGCTTAACAAGTTGAACTAAGTTTTAATTCAGAAAGAGGGAGCAAATGCTCCTTCTTTTGTTTTAAGACCAGCAGTTTTGTTTAATAGTTAATCGCTCGATCTTTCGAACACAATTTTAACGTTCAAAACACTGTACCTATTTCGACTTTTGTTTATCATTGAAGTCAGTATTCCTAGTTTCAAGGACCGAATTTACCCATGAACACCATTAACATCCTTCTACTTTGTGGCGGTGGATCTTCAGAGCATGAAGTATCTTTAGTTTCAGCCAATTACCTTTTTGAACAACTGAATAGCGTTGCAGATTTTAACGTTGTCAGAGTTGAAATTAAAAACGAAGGCTGGTGTCTTGATTCAGGTGAATTGGTTTATCTAGATATCAATAATCAAACCTTACGTGGCGACAACCTAGAGTCTAAAGTCGATTTCATTGTGCCTTGTATTCACGGCTTCCCGGGTGAAACAGGTGACATTCAATCATTGTTTGAAATGGCTAAGATTCCGTACTTAGGTTGTGGTTCTGAAGCGAGCAACAACAGCTTTAACAAAATCACTTCAAAGCTTTGGTACGACGCACTTGGCATCCCAAACACGCCGTATCTGTTTTTATCAGACAACAACGACCAAGCGCATTCGCAAGCGACTCAAGCTTTTGAAAATTGGGGCAAAGTGTTCGTGAAGGCGGCTCGTCAAGGTTCTTCTGTAGGTTGTTACCAAGTTAACCAAGTGGAAGACTTAAGCGAAGCGATCAATAAGGCGTTTACCTTCTCTGATCAAGTGCTGGTTGAGAAATCAGTTGTGCCTAGAGAGCTCGAAGTTGCCGCTTATGAAATCGATGGTGAGCTACACATCAGCAAACCGGGCGAGGTGATTGCACCTAATGGCGCATTTTACTCTTACGAAGAAAAATACAGCTCAGACAGCCACTCAATTACCGAAATTGAAGCAAATAACTTAACAGACGAACAACTAGAGTTAATTGCAGACAGTGCTCGTAAAGTATTCACCCAAATGAAGCTTCGTCACTTATCTCGTATCGATTTCTTCTTAACGCAAGACAACGAGATCTACCTGAATGAAGTCAACACCTTCCCAGGTATGACGCCAATTTCCATGTTCCCTAAAATGGTTGAACATGATGGCCACAAATTCAGCCAGTTCCTAGAGAACTGTGTGAGAACAAGCATTTCTTAGTTGTTCCAAAATATCTTAGCGAGTCTTACACCACTAGCTAAATAAAAAATAGCGCCTTGAGCTTACCCGCCAAGGCGCTATTTTTTTAAGATTCAGAGCTTTTTTAGAGTCAAAGCTTTTTGTTTTTAAAGTCAGTCGTCTATTGAGCGCGCTGTTTTTTAACTAGCTGTCTATTAAAAGCTAACTATTAACACGCGGTCTATAAACAAGCTAACTGTCAACAAAGAGGCCATCAGCTTACAGCCAAGGAACTATTGGTTAAATGCCAACAGATAGTCAGCTTATTGCCAAGGGATCAGTGCTTTAAACTTCATCTTCTCAGTCTCAGCCGTCCCCGAATAACCCACATATTGCGCAGGCATTGCAGGGCTGAGCCAACGACCAAAATCCTGAATCTCCCTTACCTTAAGACCTTGTTTTGACAACTCTTGTGCGGCACCCACACGAATCGAATTCCCTGAAAAATGGTGGTTTTCTGCGAGTTGAAGTAAGTCGCTTGCACTTCTTAATATCCTATAGATCGACGAATCATCTAAAGGTTGCAGACTGATATTCTCATGCTTGTCTATCGCACGAAACACGGGTAACTCATCTTGTGTCCCAGTAAACGTAAACCAACGCTGAAGTGCAGCACTTGCAACTTGTGACAGCCGATACGCTGAATCTTTTACTGTAATCTGGTAATCATTTTCAACGCACTCGACATTACCCATTGATAACGCCTTAAGTTCTGATCGTTTTAAAGCACACTCAAACATCACATTATAAATGGCGATATCTCTGATCTCTTTTAAGCTCGACTTCTCATTTGAAAGTAACGTGTTTAACTCAGCGAGGTGTGCAGATGTCATGGCATTGGTTTGCTTAGCGTCGCCAGCCATTTGAGCTTGCAAGTGGAGCAGGGCAAAACGAACTTGTCTATGCTTGATTGGGTTGGCAAAGCTCAACACAGTATGCAACAAACTAAGCGTTGCAGTGTAACGTTTTAAAGATGCGTATTTTCTGTCATTGGATTCAGTCTCAAGAAAACGACGAACAGCAGTAATAGAGGCTGGGAGTGTGTTGATACGGTTTTTAGTACAGAACGCATGGTAGCGATTCCAATCACTGTAGATACCCAGCAGTGAGTTACGAGAGTACTGGTATCCTGTTAACTCATCTATAATTTCAATTGTCGCGTGCCTGTTCAATTTTTCAACAAATGAATTAATTGTCACAGAGTCGGTTAAAATAGGGACTTTTTTTCGCAAATTACCGTACCTCGACAGGTGTTTTTACCATATTATGCTTGATATCATTATAAGTATACTTATGATTAATACAGTGAAAACAAAAAGATGATTAATAGATATGGCTAATTCAATTTACCGTAGCGTCCATCTTCAATCGATGGATGCGAATAACACCATTTGGCGTGCTAAGTTAAAAAACAATGTGATTCAGGGCAACCTAGCTGCCGTGAAGAAGAGTATTGATTGGTGGATTGACACCGCGTCTATTATTGACCCTAAAGAGTTCACTGCATTAAATAAGTCGAGAGGAACTGGTGGCCTAACTGAAAACTTCAATGGCTATCAGATCAAGAATGACACCGGTGAGCCTAACGCGTGGTATTGCATGTTTAACGGGCGTCTTATCAAAGGCGGCAAGATTGCAATCCAGCGTCATATAGAAGCTTACTTACTCGCAAAACAAAAAGCAGAGCAACAAAAGAAGTAATTTATGAGCCTAGTATATTCAACAGAAACAGGTCGCATTAAACCTGAAGAAGAGAAAGTCCAACGTCCTAAAGGCGATGGTATCGTTCGAATCCAAAAAGAAACCAAAGGCCGTAAAGGCAAAGGCGTTTCTATCGTAACGGGCTTAGACCTAGATGACGCACCATTAAAACTAATGGCAGCGGAACTCAAAAAAGTGTGTGGCTGCGGCGGCTCAGTAAAAGATGGCAACATCGAGATTCAAGGCGACGCTCGTGACAAGCTCAAAGCGCACCTTGAAAAGAAAGGCTACAAAGTTAAATTTGCTGGCGGTTAAGCTCTAACTAATGCCAGGGGTAAAATCGAAGATTATTATCACTGGTTATTAGGTATTTTATGGTAAATAGCTAATATGGTTAAATACACAGTATAAATCAGAGAATATCGACACCAAATAAAGGCAGGGCATCACACAAAGATACCTGCCATATAAACGCCAAAACCAATTTAACATAACGTACATAATACGCACTGAGCTAGGGCTTCTTGAGTAGGCACCATCCATAACGCCAAACCACCACAAGCCATTGATACACCTGACATATTAAGCCCGTTAAACTTTTTTGCGATGTTCTGCCAAGCCACCTGAGCCTTATGATTTTTGCTGCGGTCAGCGGCTAAGTACACTAAGACTTCTTCTTCAGACAAACCAATCCTTTCAGCAATAAAAAGTGCTTCAGTTTCAGTTAGATAGCGAGCTCCACTTCTAATTGCACTTATCTTCTGACGACTTAACGCTAAGTCATGAGCAATCTGCTTATCTTGTACGTAGTTTTGAGCCTCTTTATAGGCATCTAACAGTTTATTTTGGTACATGGTTGTCCCTCCATTTCCTTCAATTGTATACCGTCAGTCCACAAAAAGCGGTCTTTACAGTCCTGATTTCTGTGTCTTATAGTACACACAAATCAGGACTCACTTGATTTGGCTGTCTAGGTTTGGGCTGTTTGCCCTTGACGCTTATAGCTCGGCTTAGATGGTCACTCCAATTCTCAATAATCAGTCAAGGTGGTTGTTATGTTTACAGTTGAATCGATTCAATACGGCTCTGTGCTCAAATCTGAACACGTTAGCTTCTCTAACTACCCAGATTTCACACACGCGTCTGTGTCTCTTCATAACTCACCACTAGAAATCTGCTTTGAGTTCCTTGTCAGCGAACTTGAGTTTGGACAACGCACAATTGGTGAAGAACTTTTCCACACTGTCAGCTATAAGAATCCGCTTTATAACTCTGAAGACTCTTTCACGTTTACGTTTGATAACGACCAAGAGCTTGAACAGTTCTGCGCGTTCTACGGTTTGGAGCGTTAATCATGAATACATCATCGGCTCTAGTCATTACTGTTCAAACCAAATCAGGCACTCGCTTCTTTTGCGGTTTTGGTAAACGTCAGCATGTTAAAACAGCTTGGCATATTGCAGGTTCAAAGTTCTTCACGTCCGAAGCTCTTTCAGATGATGTTCGTGAAGTTTGCGACATCCTTACATCTAAAGGAAAAACGTTTTCTGTTCATGTTGTTAAAGGCCTTCTTGAAGAGCCTTTAGATCTCGCGACTCCTTTGTTTGTTGGTAAATAATCATGGATTCAATTTACTTCGACAACGAACCCAATCACGGCATTAACGCCTATTTTCCTTGGGGTCATAACTTCTTTAAGACTCAGCGTGAGTTCTTCCAATTCATGGAAGTTCATTACGGCATGGTGTCATTTCAGATTGTCGAAATCACTGACGAGAACTACCAAGAGCTTTTGGTTAAAGGTGTCTTCCATGCCATCTAAAAAACCACATAAGTTTCATGATGAGATTCGTCCGGTTCAAGTGGATCACCTAGCCTTTTCGTTTTCGTACGGTTCGCTTAGACACTTAGATAGTTCTAACGAACAAGACTTTATCAACATGCAGTTTCCTGAGTTTAAAAAGCAAAGCGTCAACGGCCGCCTTAACTCACCAGAAGCTATAGAGAAATCAATCGAGTTACATCGTAACAAGTGTCGTAAAGTTTTGGCCGATAGGTTTGATGAGTTCATGTCTAGAGTCTTTAACTTCCGTATCTCTCCTATGCGTGGCCGAGGCTTACATGGTTATGAAGATTCTATGGTGATTTACGATTCTACTGGAACGGTTGAATGTGGCTTGGTTGGTGTTGGCGGTAATAACGATACGGTTTACGTGCAAATCAATGGTACGGGTTGCGCTAAGTTGTTCGATTTCACCACACACAAAAAGGTGCATTGGTGGTTGTCACTTATAGGTATCACTCGCCTAGCCCGCCTAGATCTCTGTGTGGATGACTACACCGGAATCTTTGACTGTAAGTATGCTGAGAAATGTTTTTATGAGGGAGCATTTCGCACTGCTTCTCGTGGTCGTGGTCCCACAATGGTTCCTCATAAGCGCGTTTCACAATCCGGTGAATTATCAGAGGAAGCCGTTCTTGTTGGCTCTCGTACCTCTGCAATCTACTGGCGTGTGTACAACAAGAAGTTTGAGCAAAACATCGCTGACCCTGAAGTGATTTGGTACCGCAATGAAGTGGAATTGAAGAAGTGCGATTTGGCACTACTCGCCTCGCCTGCTTCGGCCTTTGCTGGTCTGTGTGACTTCTCGGCAAGTATCGACCCTGCTGAACCTATGAAGATTGAGCTTAACAAAAAGAAAGCGGGTCTTGAGTTCTTTGCTCGTATCGCTTGGGTTCGTCGTCAATGTGGTAAGGCACTATCTGAAGTGATTGCAATGACAGATGGTGACTTGGGTGAAGCCTTTGGAATGCTCATTCCTACGCATCATAGACGTGCAAACTTTGAAACCTCGTTGGGTATTCCTGACGAATACACTAAACAGAAAATCGAAATTTTGGAGTCAAGAATATGCCTACAATAACTGGTATTGCTATCAAGCGTTTCCCTAAATCCAACATGGAATTTGCGGAATTGTCTGTCCTTCGCGCCGTTGAAGAAGTCGATAACGAGAAGTTTCAGCAAACGGGTATCGGTTATTCGACTGACATCCCTTACAACAAACAAGCGTTGAAAATTGATGTGGCCTACGCTCGTCAGCTTATCCAAACGCGTGCTTTCGTTGCTAACCGTGACTACGAACTGAGCTTTGGTGCTAACCCAAATGATCCTCTAGATATCTTGGTTACCAAGCTTGTTCCTGTCGATGAAGAAATTAAAAAGCACTTCGATAACTTCATGAAAGCTAAGTAGTTAGGTCTAAGTGCTATGTCTATTTGCGTGACTGTTATTGATGGGATTTTGCAACAATCATCGGGGGATGTTTGTGAGTATGTCTTGGTCTCTAAAGAACAGTTAACGCACTTGGTTGATGGTCAATTTGATTGGTCATTACTTGAATTCGACAAATCATTGTATGAATTCGTTGTCGGTCAGAGCTTGGCAACCTTTGTTGGTGGTCATGTTCTAGGCCGTGTATTAAAACACTTTCGTTAATCCATTTAGGAAAATTATTATGTTGAAATTACGTCAATTGGTTAGCAATAAAATCCTTGTTGCTTCTGTCGCTCTTACTTCTGGCTCTGCGTTCGCTGAAGGTGCAAATGAAACCGCGATCACTGCCGCTGTCGATGCGGGTAAATCTATGGTCAGTCTTACTACTTCTGGTGTAATTGGTATCGCTGCACTTGGTTTCGGTCTAGGTATGGTTGTCGCTTGGCTCCGTAAGTAATGATTGTCTCCGTTGTTCTTGGCTCTTTAATGTGTGCCTCATTCCTTTATGGGGTTTACACCGGAGTCATAGCAGGTTGATTGATTGGGAGCTTCGGCTCCCTTTTTTATTGAGGGTAACTTGTGTATTCAAAATACTCTATATCTTTGCTTTTGCTGACCTTGGCAATGAGTCCTTATAGCTTTGCCTACTACAAAGTCACTAACATTGTTACCGTTGGTCATTGGTGCAACGTCTCTTACTCAAAAGGCCAAACTTATACCGAAGGTTCGAACCCATGTAATGGAGATACCGCTAGAAAATGGCATTACGAAGAAACGTCTTGGGTATCAGCAGGGAAAGTCTATGCCAAGCAAGTCTACAACTCGACAGGCAACCATAAGAGTGTTGTGGTAGCGAATGTAGATTGGATAGATGAACCGACATGCAAATCAATGAAGGATAAAAGCTTAGGTACTGTCACTTTTCCTGAAGGGACTCGGGACGTCGCCTCCCTTTGTCGAAATTCTTGTAAAGCTAAGTCTGATTTATTTTTCCCTGCTGCTAATCCTCCCTATGGAGTTTTTACCTACACGGGTGATTCTTGTGATGGTTCTGAATCATCGGGCGGTGATGGCTCTACTGGTGGTGATGGTTCTACTGGCGGTGATGGCTCTACTGGCGGTGACGGTTCTACTGGTGGTGACGGTTCTACTGGTGGTGATGGCTCTACTGGCGGTGACGGTTCTACTGGTGGTGACGGTTCTACTGGCGGTGATGGCTCTACTGGCGGTGACGGTTCTACTGGCGGTGACGGTTCTACTGGTGGTGATGGTTCTACTGGTGGTGATGGTTCTACTGGTGGTGACGGTTCTACTGGTGGTGACGGTTCTACTGGTGGTGACGGTTCTACTGGTGGTAACGGTTCTACTGGTGGCAATAACGGCTCAGGCTCTGGTAGTAACAATGGCGGCTCTGGTGATGGCCTTACCAAAGGAGATATCAAAGACGTTCTTGAAGATGTCTTTGGAAAATCAGGGGTATTCAACGCTCCAGGGCAAGGTGATGGATACGCGACTAACACTGTACTTACCACAGCAGTTGATGATCTAAAAACTGAAATTGATGACCTTGAAGAAACACTTGAAAGTAAGATTAAACAATCCCCTTTGAAGCTCGGTCAAATGTCATTCTCTGACGGCTCATATGACGGTACAAGCTTCTTTCTTAGTCGGTGGGATGTTGATGTGGGGTTCAATCTTTTCAGCACTTTAGGCTCAAACAATAGCAATATGATTCGCACCGTTATCTTATTCATCGCCACTCTATTAGCTGGCTTTATCTTGCTTTCCTCTGGTCGCTCTAAGGTATAAATTATGGAATATTTCTACAGCGCACTTGATTATATTGTTTCTGTCTTTGGCAGTATTTACGACTTCTTCGCCACCATACCGGACTTGTTTCTGGACGTGTTCACATACGCATGGTTTTGGTTCATTAAGCTCTATATCTACCTAAAAATCCAAATGCTAGAAATGGCCTATAACGTTGCCTCTTTGCTGCTTTCTGAATATGAGATCTACACGGTGTTGAACATGGCCTTTAACAAGCTTCCCTCGGACTTACGCTTTGCCTGTTACCAGTTCGGCATTGTCGATTCAGTACGAATTGTTGTTGATGCATTTGCTACGGCATTTGTGATTAGAATTATGGGGTGGTGATATGGCTGTTTCCTTTCGTCATGGCTCTAACGGGGCTTATAAAACCGCTTATGTTACATGGTTCGAAATCCTCCCTGCTTTGCGTGAGGGTCGTATCGTAGTCACCAATATTGAGGGCTTGAAACCCAAAGAATCTATCGAAGAATTGTTAGGTGAAAAGTTTCCAGATTCAGCACGCTTGATTAGGATCTTTACACGATCTTCTGAGGGCGTGATGCTTTGGCAAAACTGGTTTAACTGGATGCCTCTTGGCGCATTCGTTGTGATTGATGAGTGTCAGGATTTATATTGTCCCGAAGCAGGATTTAAGCGTGAGAAATTCTTACAAAAGCCCTTCTCTGAGTTCGTAGATTACCTACCTAAAGACTTTTCAGAACTGTTCTATTCTCGTTGGCTTCCGGTTGACCCTGATTCGTTTGAAGTAGGTGACGTTGATGATTGCGAACGAACCCAACTCGATGAAAATAACAGACTGCTCTACCCGTTCGACTTCTATGGTGCATTCATGCGACATAGAAAATACCAATGGGATATTGTCATGCTCACACCTGATTACACTGCAATCCCCACTTGGTTAAAAGGGTGTGCCGGTGAAGCTTATTCTCACCGCTCAACGGATACTTTCTTTCGAAGTCGTAAGCCTAGGATTTTTAACCACCCTCCAAAATCTACGAAGACAGCTCCCTCCACTAAAGCCGACATGGCAAGTAGTACCACCAAGAAAATTCCTGTTGATGTATTCGCGCTTTATCAGTCCACCGGAACCGGAGGCTTTAACGCAACTAAATCCGACATCTCGGTTTTGAAGTCACCAAAATTCATTCTTGCGATCATTATTGGGGTCGTGGCCATTGGCAAATTTCTATGGGATTTATCTTATGTACTATCTGATTCTGATGTGGGTGAAGTTCAAACGGTTGATGCGACAGCTGCCGTTCCCAACTCGCCTACTCTATCCAATTCGGTTGATGTTCCAGTATCTAAAAATGTTCCTGTCGAAGATGGGGAAAGTTCTGTTCGGGTGGGTTCTAGCAATGCTACTTCTCAAGCTTCTGCTGAAAGTCTTCCTGATGCTGTGAATCCTTTCTTTGATGCTTTTCCAGTATTCAACGGCTCTACAGCGGTCTATCTTACGTCAGTAAGTAGAACGGTTTATCCAAAAGGCTTTGGTGAGTATTCGGATTTTGTCTTTAGGATAGATAAAGGTGTAGACACCTTTTATATACGCTCGGCTGTATTGAACCGCTACGGCTACCGCTTCGAATTGATTGATGATTGTTTGATTCAAGTGCGTTCTAAATCAGTGTCTAGGGTTCTAACGTGTCCACCTACATCGAGTGGCGTTGCTATCGCTTCTGAGAGTAACGATTTGATGAGTGGTAGAGTTGAAGATGTTCAAAGGTCTGTTGATATCTTCAGCATGTGACGAATGACATACTTGAACGAAGGTATGTCAAAAAATGACATACTCGCCCCGCAGGGATAAGGGCACTCGATACAGTTCTTGGGTATGACTTTCCCAAATGCCCAAAAAGCAGCGAAGCGTAGCTGACTTGATGAAACCACATCACTAGCCCTTCACATTGCCAAGATCACCCTAGCAGAGCCTCACAACATCAGTGGGGCTTTTTGCTACTGCAACCCATCTTACTAACAATTCTTTTCTATTCTGCTCACAGCTTCGCGTGAGTCGTGAGAGCTGAACAGCGAGCGCGACGCTGTGGGCAGCAACCCCCGTGTTGTATCACGGGGGTAAATTCGACAATATAATAGCCTTCGATGGACATTGCCTTGTTTGTTAGTGGTTTATGTATCGTTAGATTTTGATGCTAACTTTACTTAACAGCTTCTGAGAAATTTATAGCTTCTAATAAAGTTGAACCGAAAGAAGGCGTAGAAACAATATCCATTAACCCCTGAACTAGTTGGTCTTTACTAAAACACATATCTTCAGAATTATTTCGAGTATACAAACCTACTGGGTATCCATCTTGAGCAATCGTAAAACCAAAAAGGCGAACCTCGAAAACTCTAGAAACTGATCGTTTGGCAATAAGATCAACTTTTGTGAATGAACCATCGGTGGTTTTCTCAATCCGACATTTTTCGTTAAGCTGATCAATAATCAAACTTATCAGTTCATCTATTTTTGCGTTGATTTCAGCTTTCTCGTGTTCAATTAATTTTGCTGCATCGATGCCTGATTGCAATGCGTTAGCTAAGTTTAAGTCCATCATTTACCTCTTAATTTGGTTTTTGTAGTGATGCAACAACTGGAAAATGGTCAAATAATCGCTTATGAGATTTCTCCATTAGAGTTTGAATTTGGGGCTCGCTATATACACCAGTTTTTTCCTCTTCAAGGCGCCAAGTTCCTTGCTCCAGAAAACAGGGAGAAAATATTATTTGATCATACGTAAGGTACTTTCTCTCTCTACCTGTTGGATAATAATAAGAACCAATCGATTGGGGGGTTTGGTTGTTAACATGGCAAAAAGGAGAAGATATAAACATTGCTCTTGCAAACGGATTATACAGCAAGAGTCCCTTTCCTTTGGATAAAGCACTGTAGCAACTGACCGCTCCCAAGAACTTGGATATAGATGCGCTAAATGGATCATCATTATAGTCACCCATTAAGATCACTTGATTACCCAGTTTAGAGTTCCGTTCTGCAAGAATAGAAAGCGCATGTCCAGCCGCTTGCCTATATTCATCGTCAGAATTTTGAGAAAGCCAATGAGATACATAAATGACGATAACTTGACCTGTTTCACGCCACTTTAGTTCGACTTCAGCCGCAACCTTTATCTTATCATGTGTCATTAACCTAGTAGTTTTTGGACTTATAACACATTCCGTTTCGAAAATATCCGTGTCATAAATTATGGCTAAATCAAACCACGTTTGTCCCAAATTGTCAGTAATACCTTCGATTTTGAATTTTGGGTCTAGTGATAACTCTATTGTGGCTATATCTTTATCTGATACCTCACAAAGCCCTAATAAACTGATAGTTTCAAGTTGTTTTAAAATGATACTAACAGCTTGCGTCGACTTTTCGAGTACAGGAGGGTTCGCTCTAGATACCGGAGGTGACAACGCGGTATTCCAAAAAGCTACTTTGATGTTGTCTATTGGCATTGACAAGTATTCACAAGAAAAATTTCAGCCAATTAGACCAAAATATTCTTTTTTTATCAATGAGTTTGGAAGCTAAGGCTGTGATTCAAAAACGTACCTAAATTTTTGACGTTATAAAAAGCCGAGCCCAATAGTGATAGGCTCGGCTTATTGCTCCCTGATACGCTAAAGGAGGACTTACTAACTCGATTAAGGATCATGTTTGAAGTCAGAATTAGCGTATCAATATCTCTTTAGTACGTAATACTTCCTTGCCCCAACTTTTACATAATTCGTGAAGAATCATACTTTTCTAATCCTATTTCTTGATATTTGCTATCGCCCTAGCAAGACCAAGTAAATGTGTGGAAGTTTTGATTTCCAATTCCGACTGAATCCCCAAAAGCGCAATCCCTGCTAAGATTTGTTGCGGCCTCACCACTTGGCCTGTAGGCAACTCCATACTGTCGTATAACATTTTGAACTGTATCCAGTCTTCGCTAATACTTAGTTCTCGACCTTTTGCCATTCTCATTAGTCTTTTGCACTCAGGAGGTATTGGTTTTCCTTCGTCCCATCCCGTGACCGTTCTCACAGTTTTAAAACACAGTTCCGCGACCTCTTCCTTGGTCATTTGGCACTCTAACTCTCGAAAAATGTAATTCTTACTCATTTCGCGATACTTCAATGATAAAACCTCTAAATACAAGAGGTTGCACTGATTCAAGGAGATATGCACGATTGAACATAAGCAGACATAATACGCACTTAGACTGTAAGCCCCAGATAGTAATGTCACTATTTTCTAAAGCGATTTTTTTCATCGTTTCCCCTTAAACCCTTATTACAACTGGTGCCTCAAGCATATTGAGTTCACCAGTATTCTCTAAACGCTGTTTTAACCCAATCATTATATGTGTGGCCAACACCTACATGATTAGTTAACACAAAGCCGATCAACGAGAACATTTGTTCCGTCTGTCTGCTTACATCTGTTTTGTACTCATGATTCAGCGCGCTGTGTGTAAACCTTGTGGGCATTGCTGTCGTTTCTTTTTCAGATTTCACACACGCCACCGTGTTTCTTGTTCGCTGCACACGTTGAATTCCGTTTTGGGTTATCCACTAAGCCAGTTAAGTTTTCTCACACGAGCTCGTCTGTAAGTTTCCATGCTGAGTTTTTTAAACCCAACTTACAGCTCGCTCTAAAGTTTGTGTTTGTTGGTTAGATTATTGGATTACTCTGTGTATTCGTCAGATCTACGCAATGTCATGAACAGACTTGTTCACATGGGCTAAGTCACTTTACTGAAACTCACAAACATCCACGCTCGCGGTTACTTGACCTTAGATCATAGTTGGAATGGATTTAGGGTTCACTTTGACCGTACCATCTTGATCACGCCTGAACGACGCGAGTTTAATCCGAAAGAATTGCTCAG
>Ga0310122_10000109_pt1 | contig 51835 bp, 40 predicted proteins | sample CB6_Bottom_1051__FD_203503 | JGI IMG/M metagenome (GOLD analysis project Ga0310122, IMG submission 203503) | Marine microbial communities from Western Arctic Ocean, Canada - CB6_Bottom_1051 | ecosystem: Environmental > Aquatic > Marine > Oceanic | place: Canada: Western Arctic Ocean | collected... | reverse complement strand
ATTCATGCTGTTGTGTGGTAACAAGCCTAATTGCACGTTCACGAAATTCTGATGTATAGCGATTTGATTTTTTCATAGTTCCAGTTTCTCAAGTTATTGAGTCTCTGGCAAACACGGGGCGATTCAGCCATCGGCCTCTAATGTTTTATAAGTTTGAGAGTCGGTTATTTCGTTTACTAAGGTATTTAACTCTACTTTTGGACGCACAACGACTGGGCGCATTGTATCTACCGATTCGAGCGAGTCGTATAAGTCGACGGCATCGTAAATAGTAAAGTTAACTTTGCCAACCTCTGGGCATAAACGTGTGGCGCGCCCTTTCATTTGCTCGTACAAAATACGGCTTTTTACTTTACGTAAAAACACGAGGTTACAAATGCTCGGTACGTCTATCCCTGTAGTGAGTAGGTCTACTGTTACCACAATATTAGGTAAACGCTCTTTGTTGTAGCGGGTGATCATACTTTGTATTTTTTTAGGATCTTTATCGCTTTCGCCGGTTATTTTAATAATGGCGTCGTGCTCAAGGTTTGGGTAATGCTTTTTAAAAGCTTCACGCAGCTCTATCACCATATTATCGGCATGGGTGTTGTTTACACAAAATATGAGTGTTTTTTGCTTACCTGTTGGGTCGAGCTTTGTTGCTAATGACTCTGCAACTATTTTATTAAAGTTTGATGCAATAATATCGCGGTTAAAGCTGGCTACTTCAAAGTCGCGCTCGTCTTCAAGGGTGTCTTGAATTAGCTCCCCTTGAGAGGTTAAGCGTGTTACCTCTGAGCCTTTATCGATATAAATACCATTTTGGTTAAGTTTGGTAATAATTTTTATAGGCGGTGCTTGGTCTATTAAATAGCCGTCTATCACCGCTTTGCGGTAGCTATAACGATACACAGGTAAACCAAAAATGTCGGTGGTGTGTAATGCAGGTGTTGCAGTAAGCCCTATTTTTACGGCATCAAAATGGTCAAGTATTCTGCGGTATGTTGATACGTAGTCGAGCTGGTTTCTAAATTCCATTTCGCCATCGGTTTGTTCTTTATCAAGAATATAACCACGGTGTGCTTCGTCTACTATTATGCAATCGTAGCGTTCTACTGGCATAAATTCATCGCTCTGTAGCGTGCGCTTAACTAGCGATTGGATAGTTGATACATGTATTTTAGTTGCGTCTGACGGGAACTTATCGGTCAGGCCTTTTATATTAAATATGGTGTTAAAAGGTACATCATTTATGCGTGTGTCATCAAAGGAGTTTAATGCTTGCTCACCCAATGAGCGCCTATCGACCAAAAACAAAATACGATTAAATCGACGTGATTGTATTAGCCTATACATAAGCGCGATAGCAGTACGGGTTTTACCTGTACCTGTTGCCATAGCAAGTAATATATTTTGCTGACCTTTTTTAATGGCTTGCTCGGTGGCTGTTATGGCTTCTTTTTGAAAGTAACGAAGCCCTAAACCTGTTGGTTCGTTAGTTTCGAGCCATTGCTGCGCGGCATCTATATTACCATCTAGCTTAGCTTTTAGTTCGCCTGGTGTATGCCATGCAGGTAATGCTTTAGCTTGGTTACTCACTTTACGAACATCGCGATACCAAATACCGCTTTTACTTAATAACTGGCGGCGATACTCTCGCCCGTTTGTTGAAAATACAAACGGTATTTTATAGCTGCGTGCGTTTGGCTCTTTCGATTCTTTCCAAGTAATTTGGTAGCTGTTTTGAGTTTGTAGTTGCTCTGCTACCTTTTGATGCTCTGGATCGTTTGCAGCTCGCGCTTGAATTTCGGCGCTTAAATGCTCAAGGTTAAAATAAACACTGTAACGCTCAGCCTCTGCTAATTTGCCGCATACGTCGGTATTTATTTTTTTAGCCTCAACAACCCCTACCGGTTGTAAACCCACAAATAATACATAGTCGGCAAAGCCTGTTTTACCTGTTTCGTCAGCATCGGTTGGCCACTCTGCTATAGCTAGGTTTTTACCTATTTGTGGGCGCGTACCGTTTGCATAATTTAGCACTGGCGTGTCGGCAGCCCAACCTGCATCACGCAATTGCTGATCAATAAGAAAGCGCGTTTCTTTTTCTGATAGGTCTAAGCGACGCGCTGCTGCACGCTGAGTGATCTCTTGTTTGTATGCTTTGCGCTCTGCTTGTGTTTTTTGTGCAAGCTCTGCTTCTTTGGCTTGTAGCTGTGCTTCAAGCGCGTTTACTCGGTCTTGTGTTTGCTGCGCGGTTTCTTGCTGCTTGCCTTCTAAAATAGCAATATAGCCACTTAATGCAGTAAGTTGGTTTTTGTTTTGGGCAAGTTCGCTATCGGTTTGCGCGTTACTATTTAATGCTTGTTGTAGCGCTTGCTTTAGCTCTGTTACTTGGTGTTGGTATTCGTTTTCTTGTTGGCCGTCTGGTAGTACAAATATAGGCGCTGCAAAATCAACGTCTTTTTTAATTAGTCGGTAATACCAAATACTTAAACGAAATGCTAAACGAAGTGCCATTTCTGCATCGTCTAAATCGTTGTGATAGTCGTGAACTGCTTGATTACCTACTTTACGCAGCATATGGAAAATATTGATTATGGAGTCATCAACCCACGATATTTTTGCAAGCTCTCTGATTAGATCAACTTGTGTGGGGGGGAGTTCTAAATCAAGAAGTTTAGCAATGTGCTTGGCTGAGGCTTCACCAAACATACGCAGTTTTACTAATGTGGTATTAGGATCGTCAGGAAAATTCTTTTCCGCAGCAAACGCTATGCGGTAAAGAATATCGTTCACACCTTTTAAGAATTCAAAGTTTGATTTTTTCACTGGCTACTTCTCCTTTTACTCAATATGTGTTGGCAACTTGTGTACCAATACTATTGTCCTTTTTATTTTTCGTGTTTGATATTTAGGCGCTTCATCCAATTGCTAAGCGTTTGGTGATCTTTTATGCCAAGCATTTGAGCAGCATGCTTTTTAACATTACCACTTGCTTTTAAAGCAGCCAAAACATAAGCTTTCTTATAATTATCAACTAATTGCGTAATATCTATTTTGTCGTCATATGACAATGTAATATCTGTAGAACTTTTATTTTTAGTGCGGTTAATCATGGCACTTGATAGGTCCTTTTCAGTTATTGTTTGTGAGTCAGACCATAAAAAAGCACGGTTTAATGTACTCCACAGCTCTCTAATATTGCCTTGCCACGGCTGAGATAAAATAAACTTTATTCCCTTTTCGGAAATATTTTTACTTATGTAGTCAGGATGTTTACTACCTGCTTTGTTTATTTGCTTTACAAGTTGATCAACAATAACTGTGATGTCTTCAATGCGCTCTCGTAGCGCTGGCATGTGTATAATGCCCACTGCTAAGCGGTAAAATAAGTCTTCACGGAACTGACCTTCTTCTACTAGCTTTGATAAATCTTTATGTGTGGCTGCAATAACTCGGACATCGACATTAGTGGTTTGGGTGTCACCTAAACGGTTGATTTCGCCTTGTTGTAATGCCCTTAAAAGCTTTACTTGAATTTCGGGGGTTAATTCTCCTACTTCATCTAAAAATAAAGTACCGCCGTCGGCTTGTTCAAAAAGCCCTGGGTGGTCTTTTTCTGCTCCAGTGAAGGCCCCTTTTTTATGACCAAACAAGGTTGAGTCAACAAGGTTTTCTGCAAATGCTCCGCAGTTAATTACTTTTAATGGCTTATTTGCTCGCAAGCTTCCTTTATGAATGGCAGTGGCCATTAGCTCTTTACCGGTTCCGGTTTCACCAAGAATAAGTGAGGGTACTTCTGAGGCTGCAATTTTTTTAGCTTTATTGACTACATTTTGCATTTGCACTGATTTTGCAGTGAGTTTTGAAAAAGCTTGCTCAATTTTAGGTTCTGAGATTGCCGTATTCGCTATGTTTTTAGATGCCGACTTTACATACTCTTGGCCAAAATCAATGGGGATATCAACGTGTAGCAACTCATTTTGTGGGGTTGCTTGAAGAAAGTGAACGTTCGATTTACCTTTACCGATAAGCACAGATAAAGTGGTCATTGCAGGCGTGCCAGAGGTCAGGTTTATTGATAACGAATCTGCCTCTTCACTTAATTTATTGATCCAAAGAGCTGTTACCTGATGAATAGACTCATAATCAATTGGGCTGGCTATATTGGCTTTATGTACCTGAATATCATGATACGGTTTTCCAATTGTAGCCATTCGCTTTTTTACAAAGTCTTCAAACTTCTCCCAGTGCTCCTGCTTATGATTCGAGAGTATTACAATTTTATCAAAAGGAGTTTGAGAGTTAATAGCGAGAGTTGATATTGAGGCATTTTTTTCACCATCGAGCATATTGTCAATGTCTTTGGTGCCCAGCCAAGAAAGAAGTATATTCACAGTCCGTTTGCTCATATTGTTACTTTGTAAAGTATATTACATTAAATAATATAATTTACCCATAAAAAATAGCTACTTAACTTTCTTTTTTATATAAAGATTAATACAAATGGATTGGTAAATTGCTTAAAAGCTTAGCTGGCTTGTTTTATGCTAATACAGCCTTTTTATGCGTTTTAATAAAAGAGGTTGCGATCCTATTTAATTTATTTAATAATCTTTTCAGAGCTTTACTGATGAGCTCGTTTCGCCCACTTTAAGCGCAATCCTGTCGGATAATCATACTCTCAAATAAAAATAGTTAAACATTTAACATGCGTAATGTTAGTGGGCGGACGTAAGCATATTTAAGGTTTACACTATGAATCAGTTAGAACAATACTTTCCTTCTGGCCTGTCTATTTCTCGCGCCAAAAAAGATGCAAAAAAACTAAAAAAAGCAAAGGCAATCCCTTTAAACCAAGCACTAGATGAGATTGCTCAAAGTGAAATGAATTTAACTTGGGAGCAAGCATTAAAGGCTTTGTCGTCCAACGATTATGAACAAAATACCCCCCTAAACGAAGACGTTTTAATGTCGCCAGAAGCAGCATTAAGTGCAGAACAAACATCGTCTGAAGCAATGCCCGAAGAAAGTTGTGAACAGCCAGATGAACAAGATGAGTTATTAGATGAAGATGAAGAGAAGGGGGAAGTAAGTTTCACCGATACAATATATAATTCAGAGCTAATTGCGTTTGAAGAAATGGTAGACAAGAATAACGGACAGGCAGATACATTTATTTATCCTGCAAACGATCACTTCATTGATGGAAATGGATATGGTACTAAGCTGTGGCCGTCACCATTGGCTGCAACCGAAGGCAATGCAGACCTCTTCTGCGATATGCTTAATAAGTTCAGCCTACGTATTTTTGAGTTTGACCTAATAGATACAATCTATGAAGACGAAATTGGTGAAACTTCTTATGAAATGTGGTACGAATCAAACTGTCCAATCTATGAATCTAGTGACTGTGAGCGCGAAATTACCGCAGATCCGGACTACATACATGTTAAATCACAGCGTTCACTATATATCGTAATAAATATGGTTCGCTCCACCCTGATAAGCTGGGAATTAGAAATGTAGCTAGCGTAAATTTGCTGGCTTTACTTGCTCTATATTTTAATAAAGTAAAGCCACATGAATCGTATTACTGATATCTGGGAGCGAAATGCTCCCTTTATATAAAACATTCGCCTCAGCATTTAAAGCAACCTTTAACAAATAACTTTGAATACTTTATAAGCACCCCTCGCTTATCTTTATTTAAAAACAATTAAAAAACACAGTGTAATTTTGCTTTTTACTGTTAATAAAACGATTGGACTAAATTTAAACCTTGCCATTAAAAACACCTATCTACTTCGAAATAGCCATTAAAAACCTACAAATATTGCCGTTCATGTTATTTTTTAAATTAAAAACAACTAAAGGCTTGCATTATAAAACAGGAGCATTTAAAGTTCGAAACATAAGAGGTTAGCAATGTTAATCCTCTGCGATCTCCGTGGTAAATGGAGAAGAATCAAAATATACAATTAGTTTATAAAAAATTAGTTAGCCTGTTGTGCTACTAAGTTGTGTTCCCCGCTTTGGCGGGGGTGAACGGCAAAACGCTGTAGTAAAGAAAATTTAGTTAGACAGTCGTGCTGCTAAATTGGTTTCCCCGCTTTAGCGGGGGTGAGCGACAAAATACTGTAGTAAAGAAAATTTAGTTAGACAGTCGTGCTGCTAAATTGGTTTCCCCGCTTTAGCGGGGGTGAGCGACAAAACACTGTAGTAAAGAAAATTTAGTCAGACCGTCGTGCTGCTAAATTGGTTTCCCCGCTTTGGCGGGGGTGAGCGACAAAACACTGTAGTAAAGAAAATTTAGTTAGAGGGTCGTGCTGCTAAATTGGTTTCCCCGCTTTGGCGGGGTGTGCGACAAAATCACTGTAGTAAAGAAAATTTAGTTAGACAGTCGTGCTACTAAATTGGTTTCCCCGCTTTAGCGGGGGTGAGCGACAAAACACTGTAGTAAAGAAAATTTAGTTAGACAGTCGTGCTGCTAAATTGGTTTCCCCGCTTTAGCGGGGGTGAGCGACAAAACACTGTAGTAAAGAAAATTTAGTTAGACAGTCGTGCTACTAAATTGGTTTCCCCGCTTTAGCGGGGGTGAGCGACAAAACACTGTAGTAAAGAAAATTTAGTTAGACAGTCGTGCTGCTAAATTGGTTTCCCCGCTTTAGCGGGGGTGAGCGACAAAACACTGTAGTAAAGAAAATTTAGTTAGACAGTCGTGCTACTAAATTGGTTTCCCCGCTTTAGCGGGGGTGAGCGACAAAACACTGTAGTAAAGAAAATTTAGTTAGCAATTGTAACTACTAATTTTTACCCTCCGCGTAAGCAGAGGTATATGAAAACTAACTTGTATATTCCTTGTGGTTGGTAGGTATGTATTTTTGCATGTCTATCAACTCATTGAACCAACTCCCCTCTAAATTACTCTCTCCTATTCAGTCGTATTTAATAGTTTTAAAAACTCATTTTTATATAAACCTTTATCTTTTTTATATGGTGATAGTCTAATTAATGCTTTCAACAAAAAAGCGCCCTGATTAACTCGGAGCGCTTTGCGTTTAGGACAAATAAACAAGGATTATACAAATTTAAATAGCAAATATTTGAGTGCTACCTTCATACTACGCTTATTACTTTGACAATATTTCTCGTAGTTAATTATGCCAATAGCAATTTTAGTGCAAAACAAACTCAGAGCTATAAACCACGCAAAACTTTGAGTTGATTGGTACAGGAAAGAAAGTAAAGCTGAGCCACTAAATGCGATAATCGAATAGACAATTTCTATTCGATAACCACGGATAGCTTTTAAAAATTTGGGCATTAAAAGCCATCATCGAACGGGTCAAAAGCATCAAAACAGTCATCATTGTTTGAATCGGCTATCGACTCTTCAATTTCATAAACAGTCATTACTCTATCGTGTTGGCCTATCACATTGCCGCCAACATCTACGATATTAGCGCTCGCATTTGTTATAGGTAATCCTGTTGAGGGATTTATAGCAATATCATTAGCGTCGTTTTTCATTTTTTAAACCTTCTTAATTATTAATTTATGCTTTCAAATTTAATGATTTCGTGATAAAAAACAAACTCGTTTGACTGCGAAGCTCAGCAACAAACAGTTTGAATAAGGCATTCTCTCTTCTTCTATTTTCACTTAATTTTTTTAAGTAAAAACCCTTTCCTCTTTATCTAAAAAGTTCATTAATAAGTGCAATTTGAAGGCAGTTTTTGTCTGAAAGACGTTATAAAATCGCATTTTTCGGGACGAAAAACTGCAAAAAAAAAGCGCCTCAGAATGAGGCCAACAAGCGCGTAATGTGGCGTAGGCGAAGCCGTAGACACATGGAGAAAGCGCGAATGTACAGCTGGTCTGTACTAACCGCGATAGTGTTTCGCATCAGCGAAATTCGATTAAAATTTGGCACAAATTGCTATCGAACCATCTATTTTCGTAGAAAATTACAGCAGATGAAAAATGCAAAATATGGGGCACCCATTGCATTGTCAGGCGCGGCAGTATGGCGGTTAGTACGGAGCGTAGCTCGTACATTCGCGCGGGGTCTACAACGCTAGCGCGATAGCGCGTCGAGCCAGCTCGTTGCGGAGCAACACCAGAGCTGGCGGGCGTTTTAGGCCCTATGGTTGAACAACGAAGTTGAGAAACCATCCGCTGACAGCGGTTTTTGTTGCGATAATTATCGCGACAATGATTCCGTGCATGCTGTCAGAGCATCTCGGAATGAAAAACGGAAATACATTTATAAAATGATGATAATTTTTGTGTTGCGGTGCTAGTTAATTTTAACAATTAACTCACCAAAAGGATTTTGTGAATTGACTCAGCAACCATCAAAAGATTTAGAAACGAACAACCCGCTTCATACTCACTACCCTCGCTATTTTGATATTGATATGCGGTATTATCAAGGTGCAAATAACCATCAAAAAGGGGTTAACAGAACCAAGCTTTCGGTGCTTATTGCGATACGATTTTCTATCGTTACACCAAGCATTGTTCGTTGGCTCTACGGTATTAATCGTCGGTTAGCTTTAGAGCATCTAAACCGGCTAGAAAAAGATGGGTTTTTGCGGGTGGTAAAAACACACCGAAGCCCAGACGGTCGAGTCTATGTACCCACGTATACTGCTGCCAAATTTGCCGAGGAGTTAATGGGCATCGACGTGTATTTTAGGAGTAATAAGAACCCTGCTCTGCAGTTCAATAGTAACCATATAATGCATAATCTGATTAACGCATTTGTCATGTTGCGCGGTATACATAATTATCACAGTGATGAAACGTACGCCCCAATGTGGACGGGGTTTATTACTGAGCCTGAATTTAAACGTATTAATAACCTATCTGATACGCGAACTGTGGATGGCGCCGTGCTTCTTCCTGATGGCTCAATAGCCGCTATTGAGGTGGAACACAGTTTTAAAAATAAAACTGCACGACAGGTCATTTTACTAAAATATTTGGCCTCGTTAAAAAGTGGCGATTACAGTAAGATTTTTTTATTCTCCCAATCAGTTAAAATTTTTGATGACATTAAGCGACTCCACGAACAGCTATTTGAGGAAATGCCGCAACGTTTTGACAAGAAGACACGAGCACCACTTCTCAGTGAAAGCGATGCTGAATTACTTCGCTCGTCTATTATTTTCCGTACTAAATTATGTGAAGAAATTAATGAAAAGTTTTATTAATAAACGATAGATAAGCAAAGGGGGAATGGATATTAATCCATTCCCCCTTTGCTTTTGGCCTATTTACAGCCTTGCCAACATTATTATTAAATACACGCTTTTGTGAAGTAATAACAAGGCGCTATATTTGCATCACGCCTTCCCCTAGAGGTGTAATCTCTATTAATGAGATTGAGCTGCTTAAACCAGATTCCAGCTTAAGTAGTGAGCCTGCAAATAATGACTCATGGCATATTTTAGGGGTAATGATTAGGCAGTTATTTTATTATTAAAATAACTTATATTTGTCCTTTATTATTTATTTAGAAGACTGTTTATTGAATCTTGGATATTACGATCAATACGATCTTGTTCAAACTCGTCAACAAATTCATTTTCAATATCATTTTTATAGTCGTCTTCAAATTCATCCTCGAACTTGCTGCCAAAAACTGAATCAAAGCGCTCTTCTGGCGCATCACTAAATGCTTGCTCTGGCTCTTCATAAAACTCGTCATCGTAATCAGGATATGCTGATACGGGTTGGTATACATCGTTTATTAAACAAATCATTAATTTATACATCAACAATTTTACGCCACGATAATTAAGGTGCTTTTTATTAAAAACTTGAGGCTCTACAATAGCCCATAAACCCTTAAAGTTTGGGTTGTCGGCACTTAGCATGAGTTTGTTTATTTTATGATCGTTATCCCTAACAACCGTTTTTACATCTTCTAACAGGGTGATAATGTCTAGAGTAGAGGTATATCTGCAAGTCATATAATTTCCTTATTTTAAATTAACTTAATAATTATTGTCCGTTAATAATTATTTACTTCTCTTATTTTGAGGCTATTTATAAATAGGCACTCTCAGGGAGAAATAATGACTTTTTTGTGAGTTTAAATTATTTATTTAAAACACAATTGGATCAGAATCTTTAAAACTAAAAAGCGAGCCTAAAGGCTCGCCAGAGTTTATGAGCTTTCTATTAACCGCAACCAACTGTCTTCTGCAGCTGCAAAATATACGTTGGGTTTTAGCATAAACAGCTGCTCAAATTCTGCACTAAACAAGCTGCAAAAGTTTGTTATGTCTTCAATATGTATGAGTAAAAAAGCATACATCTCAATATCTTCCAAATACCTCTGTGAGAACTCAGGATTAGCAGCTAGTAACTGTTGAGAAATACTAATACCCAGCACACACCCCACGCTATCTCGGTGTAAATAAACGTAATTGGTGAAGCCCAGCTCAAGTGTTTGCTTATCAACAACATCAGCTAGTAGCAAAATTGTAGAGCTGTCATCCCACGGTGATCTACTAGCGCGTACATATTGGCGAATAAACGGCGATTTTTGGTCTTTCATGTTTTTTCCTAGTGATTTGTCCTAAAACTAACTAGGCATAAGTGAGGAGAAAAATTGAAAGGTAATAGATAAGCGACGTAAATTTACAAAAAACATCAAAAGCATTAAGGTTAGAGTACTACTTCAAACATTGAGAATTTAAGATGAGTGATTTTATATGGTTATTACCGGCTGCTGTGTTGACGATAATTCTAATTAAGCTTGTTAAACACGCTAAAAAAGTAGATTAAGTAAAAAACTTAACTTTTTTGATATAGCCGACGGTAGTTAAAGTGACCAACAAGTCACTTTAAGGCCCAAAATGCAGCTTAAAAATCCCTAAAAGGCACTTTATGGTCAGGACTAAAAAAGAAAAATCTAAGTTTTACTTTTATTAACTACCAATTCTCTTTTCCAAATTAATTCTATAACCTACAAAACACAAATATAAGATTCAAAGACTCTACAAGTCTAAAATTTCAACTATTCAGTTAATACAATTTGCCTTTTAAGGCTGTTTTTAAGATACTAGCCAGGTGCTTATGAATTTCTAAAAATCGTAGCACAAACCATAGCACGACAAAGCAACACCTTGTTTTATATAAATTTAATTAAAAGCCTTATAACTATCACAGTTAATGCATTTACTATTTATGAGTAAAGCCATGATTTAACCACTAACCACGGCTTTTTTAAACGGATTGCGGGTATCTTGGTTTTCATCAAAATTGCGCATCAGTATGGCGTGCTCTAAATCGATGCTGTCAGGTACGGGAATTTTTACAATGTGGCCTGAACCTTTGGCATCGGTAATGCTTTCGCCTTTTTTGTTTTCCATACTCTCAAGGGTAAAGCTAATATTGCCTTTCGGCGTCATTAGCTCTAATGAATGGCCGACACAAAACTTATTTTTTACATCTATTTCAACCAAACTATTAGCATTACGCCCTAATACCTCACCTACAAATTGCTGCTTGGTAGAAACTGAATGGCCGTATTCATAATTTTGATAATCTTGATGAGCATGGCGTTTTAAAAAACCTTCGGTGTAACCACGGTGTGCTAGGTTCTCAAGGGTTTTGAATAAGTCTGCATCAAATGGTTTACCTGCAACGGCATCGTCAATCGCTTTACGGTATACCTGTGCGGTACGGGCTACATAATAAAATGACTTAGTGCGCCCTTCTATTTTAAGGCTATGCACACCCATTTTTGTTAACTGTTCTACATATTGCACGGCGCGTAAGTCTTTTGAGTTCATGATATAAGTACCATGCTCGTCTTCAAATGCAGGCATATATTCACCCGGGCGACCTTGCTCTTCTAGCATAAAAACATCGTTGCTTGGTGCGCCTTCACCTAAAGTGGGTATGACCGTTTTAGGGTCAATTTTATGTACCATTTCACCGGTTTCGTTCTCAGTACCGGGTTTAACATCGTACTCCCAACGACACGCATTGGTGCACGTGCCTTGGTTTGGATCGCGTTTATTAATATAACCTGAGAGTAAACAGCGCCCTGAATAGGCCATACACAGTGCGCCATGAACGAATACTTCTAGTTCTGTTTCTGGGCACAGAGCACGAATTTCGCTGATTTCTTCAAGCGATAGCTCGCGAGACAAAATCACCCTCTCAATACCTTGCTTTGCCCAAAACTGTACGCTTGCGTAGTTAACGGCGTTTGCTTGGACCGACAAATGAATTGGCATGTCAGGCCATTTTTCACGCACTAACATAATTAACCCAGGATCTGACATGATCAGCGCATCGGGTTTCATGGCAATAACAGGTTCTATATCACGTAAATACGATTTTACTTTCGCATTATGCGGGGCAATATTAGACACTACATAAAACTTTTTATTTAGCGCATGTGCTTCGTTAATACCTATTTGTAAAGTATCTAAGTCAAATTCATTATTGCGAACCCTTAAACTGTAACGAGGTTGGCCGGCATAAACAGCGTCGGCACCATAGGCAAAGGCATAACGCATGTTTTTTAAGCTGCCCGCGGGGCAAAGTAGTTCAGGAGTAAACGGGGTTGAGGAAGTAACAGCTGACATGTGCGCTCCATACATCGAACCGGGTTCAAGCCGGTTGCATGAATAAGTATTAAAGCGCGCAAGTATAATGAGTGGTCAAAAGAGAAACTTTGATCAAGATCATCAAAATTTCTCTTCTGTGCTAAAAATGAAGAGCAGCAAATTTAAGTTATTTTTTACTACTTAATTGATTAGAAAATTGGCTAACCGCATCAACAACTTGTTGTGCGCCTTTTTTAATGTCATTCATCACATGGCCCGACTCATTAGAAAGATCTAATCCTTGTTGAGCTTTGTGTTTGCCCTGCTCTATAGCAGCCACCGTTGATTGGGTTAAATTTTGGTTTTGCTGTACAACATCCACAATCTCTTCAGTTGCTTTACTGGTTCTTGAAGCAAGTAATCTCACCTCATCAGCAACTACAGCAAAACCTCGGCCTTGCTCACCTGCTCTTGCAGCTTCAATGGCAGCATTGAGTGCTAGCAAATTCGTTTGATCTGCAATGCTGCTGATACTTTGCACTATGCTGGCAATAAGTTGCGATTGTTTATCTAATGCTGAAATTTCTTTACCCGCTTGCTCCATTTGCACCGACAACTCATTCATAACTTGAACTGTTTTTTGTACCACCTCTGCGCCTTTATCCGCGTTATTATCGGTTTCGATAGAGGTTCCATGGGCAATACTCGCTGCTTGCTCTATAGCCAGCTCTCTTTCTACTTGGTCTGTGATCACCGTGGCAAATTTAACTACTTTGTAAAGCTCATTAGCTTCATTAAAAATCGGATTATACGACGCTTCTAACCATACTGAATGACCGTGTTTATCAATTCGCTTAAATCTGCTCGCAATAAACTCGCCATTGCGCAACCGTTGCCAGAAGACTTGATACTCTTTACTGCTGGCTTCTTGCTCATCACAGAACATACCATGATGTTTGCCCACCACATCTTGTCTTGAATAACTCATACTTTTTAAGAAGTTGTCATTAACACGCAGAACCATACCCTGAGTATCGAACTCAATAACCGCTGTTGAACGATGCAATGCTTTTATTAAATCTTCATTCTCTCTTGAGCTTTCAATTATTTGTGTCAGCACAGTGCAGTGCATAGTCAAATACTCAAGCTGACCTTGATCATTTTTTATTGGGTGTAAAATGCAGCGTAACCAATCTCGTTGGCCGTTTTGATGGGATACTTGAATAGCGCCCGCATAATGCTGAGCTTTACTTATCGCTTTTTTAAAAGCATGGAAATCGGCGTTATTACTAGCATTTTCAGCAATGAAGTCTAAAATATTTTTATTAATTATTTGGTTATTTGAGTAGTTAAACTCTCGTTCAAAGTTTTTATTTTGTCTTAAAATAGCACCTTGCTTATCAAGCTCTAATACCAGCATTTCACTGTCTAAACTTTGTTTAACCTGCTCCCTTACAGAAAGCTTACTTTGTAAATCAGCGATTTGATTTTTTAAAGATTGGTTAAAAAAAATATTGTTACCTTAGTGTTTGCATGCTTGCAACATGCTTTCGGGGTTTATACGCATTTATGAAAAATGAGACTTTAAACGATGTAAATCAGAGTATAGCGCAAGTTTATAAAAGTAAATGAACGTAAAAATATCGTTTTTGGTTCATAAATAGAGGCTTGATAAATTAAAAAGGCCAGCAAAGTAGAATAAATTAGGTTTTTTCGACTAAAACGCGTATAATTCGCGCCCGTTAATATTCAACCTTTTATTTAAATTATTGGAGCACAAAGATGGCTTTAGAGCGTACTTTTTCAATCGTAAAACCTGATGCAGTTGCTAAAAACCACATCGGCGCAATCTACAACCGTTTCGAAACTGCGGGTCTTAAAATCGTTGCAGCTAAAATGGTTCACCTTTCACAAGAGAAAGCTGAAGGTTTCTACGCTGAACACAGCGAACGTCCTTTCTTTGGTGCTTTAGTATCTTTCATGACATCTGGTCCAGTAATGGTTACCGTTCTTGAAGGCGAAAACGCTGTTCTTAAAAACCGTGAAATCATGGGTGCTACTAACCCTGCTGAAGCACTAGCTGGCACTTTACGTGCAGACTACGCTGATAGCATCGACGAAAATGCGGTTCACGGTTCTGACGCTGTTGAATCTGCTGCTCGCGAAATTGCGTACTTCTTCGCTGACGAAGAACTTTGCCCACGTACTCGTTAATTCGAGTTCACAGCTAACCCTGTGATGCAAAGTATGAAAAGGGCTTTCGAGCCCTTTTTTAGTCATTACGTAAAGTATTAACCGTTTATTTATGATGTTTTACTTAATGATTATAGTGGGTGAATTGTGTACAATTCTCCCTTGTAAATTTTTACCATCACCGCCACCGATTGAGGTTGTTACATGACCGAGCAAAAAAAGATTAATTTATTAGATTTAAACCGAGATGCAATGCGAGAACTATTCGTATCATTCGGTGAAAAGCCATTTCGTGGCGATCAGGTGATGAAATGGATTTATCATTTTGGCGTAGATAATTTCGACGAAATGAGCAACGTAAACAAAAAACTCAAAGAAAAGCTTAAAAATGAGTGCGAAATTGTTGCACCCGAAATTTCAGTTCGCCAGCAAGCCAGCGACGGTACTATTAAATATGCACTAGTACTAGAAGGCGGCCAAGAAGTTGAAGCCGTGTGGATCCCAGAAAAAGATCGCGCTACGTTATGTGTATCATCTCAAGTGGGCTGTGCACTGGAATGTACTTTTTGCTCAACGGCACAACAAGGCTTTAACCGTAACTTAAAAGTATCTGAGATTATCGGCCAAGTATGGCGTGTAGCCAAAGATATTGGCCTTGATGGCAACAGCGAAAAGCGCCCTGTCACTAACGTTGTGATGATGGGTATGGGCGAGCCGCTCCTTAATGTTAAAAACGTAGTCCCAGCGATGGAGCTGATGATGGACGACTGGGGCTTTGGTTTATCTAAGCGCCGCGTCACATTAAGTACCTCAGGTGTGGTACCTGCCCTTGATTTATTGAAAGAAAAAATAGACGTAGCGCTGGCAATTTCACTGCATGCGCCAGATAACGCCCTGCGTGATATTTTAGTACCGATCAATAAAAAATACCCAATTGAAGAATTTTTAGCGGCCTGTCGTCGTTACATTGATGGTTCAAAAGCCAATAAAGACGTGACAATTGAATATGTAATGCTTAACGGCGTTAACGATAGCACCGATCAGGCTCATGAACTTGTTAAAACGCTAAAAGGAACACCCTCTAAGGTAAACCTTATTCCGTTTAACCCATTCCCAGGTAATGAATATACCCGTTCAAGTAACAGTCGAATCGACCGTTTCTCTAAAGTATTACAAGCTGCGGGTATTACCTGTATTGTTCGTCGTACTCGCGGGGATGACATTGATGCTGCATGTGGTCAGTTAGCTGGCGATGTTGTAGACCGTACTAAGCGTATGGCTAAAAAGAAAATGCGCGATGAAAACGCGATTGCAGTGAACATTCATCAAGCTTAATATTTGCTGAGTAATCAGAAGTCTTTGTGATATGTCGTTTATTTTTAAATAAATGATGCAACACAAAGGCTTTGAGGTAAGATAGGGGTTATGGATATAAATAAAGAGACAAAGTAATGCGATCTTTACTTACGTTAGCACTATCAACACTGTTTTTGAGCGGTTGTGTTACTGAAAATAGTTACAACGGCAGCGATAAACCCGTTCTCGAAAATAAAATTAATAACGATGGTGCTGCTCGCACGCGCATTGCGTTGGCGTTACAGTATTTAAGTACAGGTAATAACTCTCAAGCAAAATACAACCTAGAACGTGCCAATGAGTACGCCCCTAACTTACCCGAAGTACACTACTCTTTAGCATACTATTATCAACAAGTTGGCGAAAATGGATTGGCCGACAAAGCCTATCAAAAAGCACTGGCTATTAAGCCAAACGATCCTAACACCTTGAATAACTATGGCACGTTTTTGTGCAGCATTAATGAGTATGATCGCGCCACCGATCAATTTTTAAAAGCGATTGAAATACCCAGTTATATTCGTGTAGCACAAAGCTATGAAAATTTAGCCCTATGTGCCATTGAGTTTAATGATTTCACTAACGCCGAAAGCTATTTTCAGCAGGCGCTAAACCATAGCTCACAACGCGCATCTACATTAATAAGTTTAGCCGCTTTATATTATGCAAAAAGTGACTTGTACAAAGCCAGTAACTTAATAAAACGTTATGACGACACCGCGCAAGTTTCTTCTCGCGCCTTGTTGCTTGGTTATTTAGTTAAACAGCGTATGGGCAGAATTGAAGAAGCAGAAAAAATTGCGGCAACTTTATTACAAACTTACCCTAGTAGTATGCAAGCTAACGCAATTCGCGATAACCAGTTAAGACAAACAGAATTTGAAGTACTGCGTGAAAAATACCGCCAAGCACAGCTAGATGAATTGCAAGAAGGCAGTCAATCCAATCAAATTATTGCTGAGCCAAAAATAAAGGTTATTCGTAAAAAGAGCCCCGTGCAGGCTTCAAATAGCCAAGCGTCAATTGAGCAAACTAAAACAAATACGCTAGATGATTAACCCCCTTTAACTGTAAACAAAAATATAGCGTAAAGGGTGACGCGTAAATGCGTGTTTTAGGGTAAAGCAATTTAGCATTTCAGTGTGATAAAATGCTAAACTGCTACGGATAAGGTGTATTAAAGCACTTAAAAACAGATAAGCTTTAGCTAAACACCACAAAGTTATTATAGTATTGCATGTAGTACCTTTTTTAATGCGCCTTAGCAACAAGAATTAACTAAAAATAAAAACGAAGTCTTACTCTTGCTGTTAAGCTAAAACATAAACTTTTACTAGTGGATCCAAACTGATACACATTATGAATGAAGATAATACACAACCGCAGAGCGATGAACCCTCTGTAGGTCAAATACTAAAAACACATAGAGAAAATGCAAATATTAGCCTTGCTAAGATTGCCTCGTTATTAAAATTAACTGAATCACAAGTTCAGCATATTGAAAACGATGAATATCATTTACTGGGCGCAAAAACATTTGTTAAAGGCTATATAAAAAATTACTGTCGCACACTAAACATTGATAGCACCGCTATTTTAGCCATGCTGCCTGCTTTTAGCACATCAGATAAGCCAGTAGATATGCAAAGCTTTTCAAGACGTACAGAAAAAGAAGCGCATGACAGTCGACTGATGACGGTAAGCTATTTAATACTAGCCATTGTTATTGGCTCATCAGCTGTATGGTGGTGGCAAAATGCAACGCCTATTGATGAACAAACTAACACTATTAATGCTAATAATTCATTTATTACTCAGCAACAAGAAAATACAAAACGACTTGCTGAAGCGGCTGATGAAGTGCAATTAGATGATGTTGAACCTGCGCAACAAACAAATTCAGCATTACAAAATGAGCAACAAACTATTCAGGCTGCTCCCCTAAACGACGCACAAAGCCCGAGTGAGCCAACAAACACTGATTTAAGCACTATTTTTATGATGTTTAATGACGAGAGCTGGGTAGAAATTCACGATGCCAACGATGAAAAAATTGCATTTGGTGTAAAAAAAGCAGGCTACGAAATGACCTTAACTGGTGTAGCGCCTTTTTCAGTGGTTTTAGGCAAGCATGATGTTGTAAGTATTACCCTAAATGGTGAGCCAGTTGATATTTCGGCTTTTCCTAAAAACCGTTTAGCTAAATTTAAATTACCCTTAGCAGAGTAGTCGCTATGTTTTCAGAATCTCCTATAAAACGCAGAAAATCCACCCGCATTAATGTGGGTAATGTTCCAATTGGTGATGGTGCACCAATTGCAGTGCAGTCAATGACTAACACAGACACAATGGACATTGATGCCACTGTAGCTCAAATTCAAGCGATTCAAGATGCCGGTGCTGACATAGTCCGTGTATCTGTTCCAACTATGGATGCCGCTGAAGCATTTAAAAGTATTAAAGAGCAGGTATCGATACCGCTGGTTGCTGATATTCACTTTGACTACCGCATTGCATTAAAAGTAGCAAAGTATGGCGTTGATTGTTTACGTATTAACCCAGGAAACATTGGCAGTGAAGAGCGTATTAGAGCGGTTGTCGACTCAGCCCGTGAGCACAACATTCCAATTCGTATTGGCGTAAATGGTGGATCACTTGAGCGCGACCTACAAGAAAAATACGGCGAGCCAACACCTGAAGCCTTACTTGAGTCGGCTATGCGCCATGTAGATATATTACGTCGCTTAGACTTTGACCAATTTAAAATCTCGGTGAAAGCGTCAGACGTATTTTTAGCGGTTGGCGCGTATCGTTTACTTGCAAAAGAAATCGACCAGCCACTGCATTTAGGTATTACCGAAGCAGGCGGCATGCGCTCTGGTTCAGTTAAATCGGCCGTTGGTTTAGGCATGTTATTGGCTGAAGGTATTGGTGACACGCTGCGTGTATCACTAGCAGCGGATCCAGTTCAAGAAATAAAAGTAGGCTTTGATATATTAAAATCATTGCGTATTCGTTCTCGCGGCATTAATTTTATTGCTTGCCCTAGCTGTTCACGCCAAGAGTTTGATGTAGTAAGCACCATGAATCAACTTGAAGAGCGTTTAGAAGATATTATTGAGCCAGTTTCAGTGTCAGTCATTGGCTGTGTGGTTAACGGACCAGGCGAAGCATTAGTGAGTGATATTGGTCTTGCCGGCGCAAACCGTCGCTCAGGTTTATACATTAATGGCGAACGCCAAAAAGCCCGTATTGATAACAATAATATTGTTGATCAACTTGAAGGCTATGTACGCGATTTCATTGAACAGAAGCAACAACAAACTCCAATCGACATAAAAATCGTAGAGTGATGTGTTGTTACAACACTATGTATTTAAATGACCTTTTTTAGTCGCGGTATTCACAACGTAGTATAAATTACGTACGCTCCGCTACGCTCGCAATTACCTTATAGTTAAGGTTATAATGCAGGGTCGATTTTTTAGTTTTACGTGGTTGCAGCCCAGGGTTGCACATAAACAGATTTAGGATTTATCAGTGGCAAAACAAATTCAGGCAGTTCGCGGTATGAACGATTGCCTGCCAGGCGATACGCAAGTTTGGCAGAAAGTAGAACACATTTTACGCGAGACCGTATCATCGTTTGGTTATCAAGAAATTCGTTTTCCAATTGTAGAATCAACCGACCTATTTAAACGCTCTATTGGTGAAGTAACCGATATAGTAGAAAAAGAAATGTACACCTTTGCCGATCGTAACGGCGACAATTTAACCTTGCGCCCGGAAGGGACTGCAGTGTGTGTACGTGCAGGTAACGAAAATGGCCTGTTATACAATCAAGAACAACGCCTTTGGTACATGGGCCCTATGTTTCGCCATGAACGCCCACAAAAAGGTCGTTACCGTCAATTTCATCAGTTTGGTTTAGAGACTTTTGGTATTGCCAGCGCCGATATAGACGCTGAAGTTATATTACTCACGGCGCAACTTTGGGAAGCATTTGGCATAAGCGATCATGTACGCTTGGAGCTTAACTCATTAGGCTCAAATGAAGCGCGCGCGCAGTACCGTGATGCCTTAATTGCCTTCTTAGAACAACATACCGATGTACTAGATGAAGACTCTAAGCGTCGTATGTACTCTAACCCGCTGCGCGTTTTGGATACTAAAAACCCAGATATACAGGCAATCTTAGTCGATGCACCAAAATTATCTGAACATTTAGATACTGAATCAAAAGAACATTTTGAAAATTTATGTGAACGATTAGATGCCGCAGGCGTCAAATACACGGTTAATGAAAAGCTAGTTCGTGGCTTAGATTATTACAACCGTACTGTATTTGAATGGGTAACCGATAGCTTAGGTGCACAAGGTACAGTATGTGCCGGTGGTCGTTATGATGGCTTAGTTGAGCAATTAGGCGGTAAATCAACCCCAGCAGTTGGTTTTGCGATGGGATTAGAGCGCCTAGTTTTACTACTTCAAGCACTTGAATGTGTAGGTGACATACGCCGTAGTACTGATGTATATTTATCAGCCATGGGCGACAAAGCCAGCATTCAAGCGCCTATTATTGCATCTACGTTACGTCGAGACGTATCTGGATTACGCGTTATGGTGCATGCTGGCGGTGGTAACTTTAAAAAACAATTAAAACGTGCTGATAAAAGCGATGCATTAGTCGCGGTTATTATCGGTGAAGATGAATTAGAGCAAGGCGTTGTGACCATAAAGTATTTACGTGAGCGTAAAGAACAAGTCACATTAGAACTAGAACAAGCTAAAGCGCTACTTGCAGAACTAATTAATAGCTAAAATTACATAAAGCGCAGCGAGTAAAGCGCTTTAACAGAGGTAAGCATGGAAATTTATTCAACAGAAGAACAACAAGCAGAAGCGATTAAACGCTTTTTTCGTGAAAACGGCCTATCACTTGCATTAGGTGTTATTGTTGGCTTAGGTGGTTTGTACGGTTGGAAAGCCTACAACCAAAACCAAATAACAACGGCAGAGCAAGCATCTGATGCCTACACTAAGCTTGTTGAAAGCGACAGCGTATTAGCCTCTGCTGATGCCTTCATCAGTGAAAATAAAGACACTCAATACGCAACTTTAGCAGCATTTGTTGCTGCAAAAGAAGCCGTAGATGCGCAAAAGTTAGATGTAGCAAATGAAAAGCTAAGCTGGATTGTATCAAATGTCGATAACGCGCAGTTAAAAGCCATTGCCACTACACGTTTAGCACGTGTGCAAATTGCTCAGCAGCAATACGATGATGCATTGAGTACATTAAATGCTCCTCTTCCTGAAGCATTTAACGCAAATGTGGCTGAATTAAAAGGTGATATTTACACTCAACAAGGCAATAAAGAGCAAGCACGCGTAGCCTACCAAGCTGCGGTTGATGCCGGTGGATTAACCAGCAATCCTCTATTACAAATTAAGTTAGATGACCTAGCAGTAACTAGCCCAGCGGCATAAGGTTTTAGGCATGAGAAAAATAACAACAGCAACGCTTGCCCTATGTATGGCAACCCTAATGGGGTGTTCTTCAAGTGATGACGAAGAAGAACTGGTGCTTCCAGAAATAGCCAATCAGTTTGAAACAGAAGTTGTTTGGCAAGAATCAATTGGTAGTGGTGTAGAGCATTACTTTTCACGCTTATCACCTGCTGTTTATAAAGAGACAGTGTATGTTGCTAGCCGTGAAGGCCAAGTAGAAGCCTTATCACTTGCCAATGGCGATACCCAATGGGAAACCGACGTTCGCCAAGATTTATCGTTTTGGCCTTGGAGCGATAACGATAGTGCAAAATTATCAGGCGGAATATTACAAGCTTATGGTAAAATCTATTTAGGCTCTGAACATGGTTATGTAATTGCACTTGACCGTGAGACTGGTAAAGAAGTCTGGCGTAAAAAAGTACCCGGCGAATCACTCTCTAAACCCGCTGCAGGCGATGGCTTAATCTTTGTAAATTTAGCCTCAGGTAAGTTACTGGCCCTGCATCCTGATACGGGTGAAGAGCGCTGGAGCTTTGAGCAAGAAGTGCCAGCACTTACCTTACGCGGTCAAAGTTCACCAACCGTCGCTAATGGTGGTGTGTTGGTTGGCCTTGAAACAGGTAAGCTCAGTGTTTTAATTTCTGAGAGCGGCTACTCAGCGTGGAGCGCAGAAATTGCTGTAGCAAAAGGCGCATCAGAGTTTGAACGTTTAGTTGATGTAGATACGCAGCCGATCATTAGCGGTCCATTTGCTTACGCTATTGCATACAATGGTAACTTATCAGCAGTAGATATTCGTTCAGGTAATGTTGTATGGAAACGTGAATACAGCAGCTACCGTGAAATTAGCATGGATTTGCAAACAATTTACGTTGTTGATAGTAACGGCGTTGTTTATGCACTTGATAAAGATTCAGGCATTGAACGTTGGAGCCAACCCGCTCTACGTGGCTGGTACTTAACAGGTCCAGCGGTTGCCGGTAATTATTTAGCGTTAGGTGACCAAGAAGGCAATTTGCATTGGTTAAATAAAGAAACTGGCGAGCTAGTATCTCGTGAAGACTTTGACAGCTCAGGTTTTTTTGTTGAGCCCGTTGTCGCTGACGATAAATTGATTTTATACACCCGCGATGGTGAAGTTAGCGCGGTAAAAATACCGAACTAACTGTCTACTATTAGTGTAAGGCACTAATAGTTAATTATTTTTTGTAAGGCTTCGCACTGCGAAGCCTTTTGTTGTTTTTTAAAGAGGTAGTTTATGCTTCCCGTGATCGCTCTTGTAGGGCGACCCAATGTGGGCAAATCCACATTATTTAACCGTTTAACACGTACTCGTGATGCACTCGTTGCCGACTTTCCTGGCTTAACGCGTGATAGAAAATATGGCCAAGCAAATTACGATGGCTTTGAATTTATCGTGGTAGATACGGGCGGTATTGATGGTTCAGAAGAAGGTATCGAAACCGAAATGGCTGATCAGTCATTACTAGCCATTGAAGAAGCGGATATTGTTTTATTTTTAGTTGATGCTCGCGTGGGTATGACAGTGGCTGATCAAGCTATTGCTAACCACTTACGTAAGCAAGAGAAAAAATGTTTTGTTGTTGCCAATAAAACAGACGGCATTGATGCCGACTCAAACTGTGCTGAATTTTATCAACTTTCACTTGGTGAAGTTCATCATATCGCTGCCGCACATGGCCGTGGTATTACTTTACTGCTTGAGCAAACTCTTCAGCCTGTTATTGCTGAACTTGCCGCTCTTGATGAAGATGTAGCCGATGACGATGAAGAACTTATCGACTTATATCAAGAAGGTGAAGAAGATGACACCGATCACCAAGCGTTTGCCGACAAGCCGGTAAAGCTGGCAATTATTGGTCGTCCAAATGTAGGTAAGTCAACCCTTACTAACCGTATACTAGGTGAAGACCGTGTTATTGTATACGATATGCCAGGTACAACCCGCGACTCAATTTACATTCCGATGACCCGTAACGACAAAGAATATATTCTTATCGATACCGCTGGTGTGCGTAAACGTAAAAAAGTAAGTGACGTGGTTGAGAAATTCTCAGTCATTAAAACGCTACAAGCAATCGAAGATTGTAACGTTGTGCTACTAGTGGTTGATGCACGCGATGGTATTTCTGATCAAGACTTAAGCCTGTTAGGTTTTGCGCTTAACTCAGGGCGCTCATTAGTTATTGCCGTGAATAAGTGGGATGGTCTAGATAACTACGTTAAAGACCGTATTAAGACTGAGCTTGATCGTCGTTTAGGCTTTATTGATTTTGCCCGCCTACACTTTATCTCTGCTCTGCATGGTACTGGTGTTGGCCATTTATTTGAATCAGTTGACGAAGCGTATGAGTCGGCAACTAAGCGAATTAGTACTGCTATGTTGCGTCGTATTATGGACATGGCACAGGCCGACCACCAGCCGCCACTTGTTCGTGGACGTCGTGTTAAGCTTAAGTATGCGCATGCTGGGGGCTATAACCCGCCACGTATCGTTATTCATGGTAACCAAGTTCACGATTTACCTGATAGCTACAAACGCTACCTCATGAACTACTACCGTAAAGCACTTAAGATTATGGGTACGCCAATCAAAATTGAGTTTAGAGAAGGCGATAACCCATTTGCAGGGCGTACTAATAAAGTAACCCTGTCGCAAAAACGTAAAATTCGTGCGTTTAGTAAAGAAAACCGCAATAAGTCATAACGATTTTGATTAAGTCAGTTTAATAAAACGGTGTACTTTATAGTACGCCGTTTTTTATGATTCAAAGTTAAGTAATGCCAATTGCACCAGCCGTTCAACTGTGGTGCCTTGAACATTTTTAGGCGCTTTAGGATAATATTTCGATTTTGGCGTTTTAATAGTTATAAACCCATGATTGGTGGCCATTTCGTGGGCTAGCAGTTTTCGTTCTTTGGGTGTTAAATGGTTTTCATGTATTTTGCTTAATTCGCCACTATCAAGCCATATTCCCGCACAGCTAGGGCACTCATCTATTTCAACTGCTTTTAGCGGTGAAAAATACCTACGCATCATCACTATGCTTGGGCATTTAGGGCAATTTACTCGCATTGCGACTTCACCCTCACCTTCGGCATAATTACTTAAATACTTAAGTAAAACCTGACCATGCTTTAACTCTGGCGAGCTAAATTTAAAAATTTGGCTGTTATCGAAAAAAACGCCTCCTAACGACGATGTATAAACAGTGATACCGCCAACTAATATAGACTCCAATGGTGTATTCGTACGAGGGCACAACATTTTCAAAATCCTTTTTATTTTAATACCTAAAGTTAAATAGTTATTCTAACGCTTTGTGTATCAGGCCAATTAATGGTGGTAGCAATGTAGTGTGACCTGCCAATACAAACTCATGTGCATCATCTGACATTTTTTTCACGTACAGCAAGTAATCCAAATCCATTTCTCTTCATCATAATCGGATTTCGAACCTGCAAAGCTAAGCATGAAATGCTCAATAAATATTTGGGTGTTGGCTATTCGCCTTATCAGTTAGCAAAATACGTTATTAAATATCGCTACTCCAATATGTTTTATTTTAAACACCAGTAAAACAATAAGCTAGACTGCTGTTAAAAACCAACGCATTAATTGAGTGAACTTGTTATTATCGTAAAATAGGCACGCGCATGAATAACAATTAAAACTCTAAAAAGTGAAATTCAACATGTTTAAAAAAACAATTTTAGCTATTTGTTTAGCAGCCACCTCGCTGCCAAGCTTAGCCGACAGTAGCAGCGACTTAACAACCATTATTGATAACCATTGGGAAAATGCGAAAGCAGAAAAAATATTTTTTAGAACCGATCCAGACGGTTGGAAACCAAACGGCACATTGCCAAATTGGAGTGAGCAAGCCATTGCTAAGCGCCAAGCTTACAACAACAGCGTACTAAAAAGCTTAGCCAGCATTGACCCAAAAACACTCAATAGCGAGCAGCTAATGAACTACCGCTTATTTAAATATGAGCGAGAAACAGAGCAGCAAAGCTACCTTTATCAAGATAAGTATTTTCCGGTTAATTTTTTAAGTGGCTGGCATACTTACTTTGCAGAAGCGCCAGCTAACATGGCCTTTTTAACTGCCGAGGATTACGATGCATTTTTAGTTAGCCTTAGTGACTACCCTCGTTTTAATCAGCAAAACATTAATTTAATGAAACAAGGCATTCAAACCGGTTTTACACATTACTGCGGAACGTTTAAAAATTATGGCCAAAGCATTAACGCTCATATAGTTAAACAACCTGAGAATAGCGCCTTATATGAGCCATTTACCCGCATCCCTAATACATTTAGCGCAGCGCAAAAAGAAACTTACCAAAATAAAGCTAAAACAATAATTGCCTCAAAAGTTGTGCCTGCTTACGAGCACTTTTACGACTTTTTTGAAAACGAATATATGCCGCACTGTAGAACGCAGCCGGGTATTGCAAGCATCAAAGGTGGCCTTGATTATTACAAGTACACGGTTAATTACTACACCACCACTAATGCTACTCCTAAACAAATTCATGAACTTGGTCTAAAAGAAGTGGCGCGCATTAAAGCACAAATGCAAGCCATTATTGATAGCGTTGGTTTTGAAGGCAGCTACAGCGACTTTTTAAAATTTTTAGCAACCGATGAGCAATTTTACGCAAAAGACGCCCAAGACTTGCTAGAAAAAACCGCTTTTATAACGCAAAAAATGTATGGCAAACTCCCTACTTACTTTGGCCACTTACCGCGCAATACTTTTACTATTAAAGGCTCAGCGAGCCGTGGCGCATTTTATATGCCACCGCCAGATAATCGTTCACCGGGGACTTACTTTTTAGCCTCAACTCCAAAACTGCAGCCTTTATATAATTTAGAAGCACTTAGCCTACACGAGGCAATACCAGGGCACCATTTACAAAACGCTATTGCAATGGAGTTAGATGTACCCGAATTTAGACGCACACTTAGCCATTCAGCATTTGGTGAAGGCTGGGCACTTTACACCGAACGTTTAGGTAAAGAAGCCGGCTTTTATCAAGACCCATACAGCGACTTTGGTCGTTTAGGTTACGAAATGTGGCGTGCCGTGAGACTCGTTGTTGATACCGGTATTCATGCATTTGGCTGGAGCCGCCAAAAGGCAATTGACTACTTGGCAGATCACACTGCTTTGCCACAAAGCGCGGTCGAGGATCAAATAGATCGTTATATTTCATGGCCAGGCCAAGCGCTCTCTTACAAAATGGGCGAAATAAAAATACGCGAACTACGTGCAAAAGCCGAAAAAGAGCTAGGTGCTAAGTTTGATATACGCAGCTTTCACGACACCGTTATTGGTCAAGGTTCACTTCCTATGGCGGTACTTGAAGATGTAATTAACGACTGGATAGCACAGCAAAAATTAGCTATCTAAGATACAACGGAAACAAATTGAGAGGCGGTATTATTATCGCCTCTTTTTAAAGCCCTATTAAACACCTCAAAACTAATCCCTGCTCGCTTTTGCTTCGTAAAATAAATGATTTCAAAAACCAGAGCATAAGTATGAAAAAACGTATTCTGTATTGGCTGCAAAATGACTTGCGCATTGACGACAACCCCATACTCAATGATTTATCACAACAACAATGTGAGTTGGACCTGGTCTTTGTGATTAACCCTGCTTGGTTTAAAAGCAATAACTACCAACAAAAACCCTATGGTGTCCACAAACAACGCTTTTTAATGCAAAGCCTATATGAGCTACAGGAGTCTGCTTTAGAGCTTGGCCAAACTTTACATATTATTGAAGGCGATCCAGTTGAGGTATTAACACAGCGTATTAATGAGCTTAGCATTGACGAAGTTGTATATAGCCAGCAAATAGGTGTATATGAACAGCGCCAAATTAGTGCTCTTAAGTCAAAATGCACGACTGTGGTATTTAAATCTGTAATGCAAGATACCTTATATCAACAACAGCAACTGCCCTTTGAACTAGCTAATTTACCAACCGGCTTTACACCTTTTAGAAAAAAGATCGAAGCGGCAGAAATTAGTTTAGCCACACATACATTTTCAGCGGCAAGATTGCCTCCACCTATTATACTTTGCGCAAAACAACCGATAGAAAAGCCAGCAACAGGGAATACACAATTACTTGGTGGGCATCAGGCTGCGCTTGAGCACTGCCAGCAGTACTTTTCATCGGCTTTACCGAGTAGCTATAAAATCACTCGCAATGAGCTGGATGGCTTTGATAACTCAACAAAATTTAGTAGTTGGCTGGCTTTTGGCTGTATTAGTGCCAAGCAAGTTTTTTGTGCTGTAGATGCTTATGAAGCGCAGTATGGAGCAAACGAGTCAACTTACTGGATCAAGTTTGAATTGCTCTGGCGTGAGTATTTCAAGTGGCATGCAATTAATGTTAAGCATCAGTTATTTACCTTTAAAGGTAAGAAACAAAGCTCGCCACTTACCACGTTTAGCCCGAATCGTTTTGCTAAATGGTGCCAAGGCAGTACACCTTACCCGTTAGTTAATGCCATTATGAAAGAGCTAAACGCAACAGGCTTTATTAGCAATCGCTCAAGACAAATCGTTGCTAGCTGTTTAGTGAACGAACTACAACTAGACTGGCGCTATGGTGCGGCTTACTTTGAGCAACAGTTAATCGATTACGATGTGGCGTCGAATTGGGGTAATTGGCAATATATTGCTGGAGTTGGTGTTGATCCGCGCGGCGGACGTCACTTTAATTTGCAAAAACAAACCCAGCAATATGATCCGCACGGTGTATACATTGCCAAGTGGCAAGGAAATGAGCATTGCGATGCACAATTAGATGACTTAGACGCCGCTGATTGGCCAGTGTAAAAATAAAACCTCGAACATGATATTGGCTAGCTGACTCTCGTTATAAGCCTAAGGTTAAACCTTGGGCGAGAGTGCCGCTGGGTTTTTCTACTACGCGGTTAACTTCAACCCCGTTATGCTTAACAATAAAAGTGGGGGTATATTGTAAGTCATGCGCTAGAGCAATACCTGCCTCATCACGTTTATCATAACCGACTGTAACAAAGGTTATTTTCGAGAGTTTAACCTTAGACTCATCGAGTAACTTTATTAATCGAGGTACTTCACGGGCACTGTCATGACACCACGTACCTAAAAGCACTAACACCTCTTTACCTGCTAGTTTTTGCATCAATGCAACGTCTTGCGGTGTCGGCGAAAATGCTTGGTATTGTTTAGCAAATTTATCGTGCTCGCTTAATAAACGCTTAGCAGAAATAGCGTCCGAGTGTGGTTTGAGCGTTGCATTCACTGCCAGTGGTAAACTCAACATTAAAAGTAAAATTAATTGTTTAAACATAATCTTATACTTAAATAGTGTTTTAGTTACTATACCCACAATCGAGCTTAAGTAAATAAAAGTTACTTGCTTTTATCCATAAAATCATCCACTTGTGATAAAACGGCTAAGTACTCACGTTTGACTTCTTTGTTTTGTTCTAATTTATCTAAATCACCGATTAACGTCACTAATTGCGTATGTGAATAACTCGATGTTGTTCTAAACTCGTTCGACGCCCCCACACCACTGAGTCGTTTTCTTTCATCCATACTATGACTATCTTCATTTTTCTCAAGCCAAATATCGTTAATAAGGCGAATATTACTCTCACTGGTGGTGGTTTCTTTCAATTCTTTTTTTAGCTCGTATTGAGATATTTCGGGATTAAACTGATACACTTTTTTATCTACATCCACCTCATGAGCCTGATCAAGGGCAACCAATTCGTTATTTTTTACAGCGGTACCAATAGTGTAATTTTCTTGTTTATCATAATAATCAGGGGGGATGTCTGAGCGGTTACCTTCTTCATAATTAAAACGCGTGCTCGCCGTTTTATCTTGAGTGACCCCAGTTAACCCTGCTGATTTTTGGTGTTCTGTATTTTGACTCAGCTTTGTGGTGCTTGTTGCTATGTAATCTCCCTGATCCATTGCAAAAGAGAATTTTGCATCAAAATCAGCTAACTTAGAAATCCCATCGCCTAAGGAATTTTTATCACTGCTTCCTAGCCCTTGGTAGCGTGGATCTTTGGTGATCATATTGTCAACTAAATTAGCGACAAGCTCGCGTCCATTAGTAAACTGCTTTGTAGCAACCGACTCAATTTCACTATAGCGCTCAGCAGCTGATGACATACTACTAAACGCACTTTTAAAAACAGCCAACCCTTGTTTCATCACTTCATCACTTTTGTGACCAAACGCAGAGCGTGTACTTTTTTCAGAGCTATTGAGCTGGCTATCTTCTAAGCTTTTATCAAGCGCTTTTATGTATTGTTGCATTTGGCTTTTGTCTTGAGCGCCAATAGTTGACATATCAAGCGAAAAATCAATATTGTTTTGTCCGTTTACCGATTCAAACTCCAGTATTTGCTGCTTGGAGTCTTCATCAAGGGTATAACTTAAATTAAGCTCATTATCTGTTCCAAGCAGTGCTCCATCAGCATCGGCAGTATTTCCCTCTGACGTTGAAAAATACAAATCAAAACCCGAAAGTTCTTTATTATCAAAATTGCTCAGAAAACTTAAATCTAAATCAGCTTGGTTTGCGGGTACGTAACGACTGTAAGCGCTTTGTTTAGCCTTAAAAAATTCATCCGCCATTTCGCCAACACCAGAAAGTACTTGCGTTAATGCTTGGTGTTCAGACTCTGATAAGTCGCCATCCACTTCATAACTTACACTAAATTCATCAGTGGTTTCGCCGCTTTCTTCATCGTAACCTTGTGCAGAATGAAAGGTGATTTTAATAACATCACCCTCTTTGGTTTTTACCGAAAGCTCAAATCCATAGTTATCATCGTCTTCAAATCGCTCGCGATTAAAGCTTTCCATGAAAGGGTTAAGTGAGCGTTCAACACGCTGTTGGCTAGATGCTAAAAATGTTTTTTGATTAAATCCCAGTTGCCCCAAGTTTGATAAAATATCGCTAGTGTTGGCATAAGCACCTTGGATATTTTTTACCGAAGAATTTAAGCGCTCAATTAACTGATCACTGCGTTCGTTTTTTAATAAGCCCTCTTGCTGAGAGCTTATTACCGTACGTAGTGCAACCTCTTCACTAGAGAGCTTATAATTTGAGCCACTGGGTGTGCTGGAAATCGTGAGTAACGAGGATAATTGCTGATTAAGTATTTCATCGACTTGTTGGTCACTAAACTGACTGAGCATTTCATCAGTGATTGTTGCCGAACTTGGCGCTAAGTGAGCACGCGATTGCAAGCCTGTGGGCACCGTGGTTTGGTTTGAATTATTGACCGATTGGGCAAGCAACGCATTTAGGTTAGCATAATTGCCTTGTAGTTTATTAACCATGATTATCCTTAATCTTCAGTACAATGACTTATTGTATCGGCCATTTAGCACAGAACTTTAAGGTTAATAATTCAACAGACACAAAAAAATACCTTAAAAGTAATTAGCAGGTTTTGGCAAGCAGTGACTTTAATATGTCTGGTACAAATTTTCGCTGCGCGGTAATGGCATAAAAATGCTCAAACGCATCGGGTAAACGCTGATACTCAACCAGTATTCCTTGTTCTATTTCATCTTTTACTACAACTGATGGCAATACCGATAGTGCACCACTATCACGAGCAAGTAATCGCAGCATAGCCATATCATCAGCCTCCGCTTTTATTTTTGGCTGATACTGCCAACGAGCACACAAAGCATTAAATGAGTCTCTGATAGCTGAGGTTTTAGCGGGTAACACCCATTGTGCATCCGTGTAACCTGCTGGAAATTGGCCACGTATTTTTTTATCAGCGGGGCCAACTATAGCTAATGGCTGGCGAGATACCAACTGACTTTGCCAAAGCTGATCGTAGTGCTCAAGCCCGATGGGTTTATTGGTTAAAACTAAATCCAGTTCGTGCTCTGCCAAACCATTTAGCAGCCCATCCATACGACCTGCAGTCAGTGAAAATCGTACTTCGTCATTGCTCATTAAGGGATTAATAAATTCTTCGATAAAGTTACGAGAGAGCGTATTGAGCACCCCGATTGATAAATGCTGGGTTTGCGAAATCACTCCTTTATGAATAAAAGAAGATAACTCCTCACCTTTAGTAAATATATCGTTGGCGTACATTTGCACCCGCTTTCCCATATCGGTTAATGCGAGTGTGCGGCCTTTACGTTCAAATAACTCAATATTAATGGTGTGCTCTAATTGTTTTATTTGCGTAGAGAGCGCTGACTGTGACAAATGCAGCTCTTTCGCCGCTTGGGTTAAGTTACCAATACGAGCAACCGACCAAAAATAATATAAGTGATGATAATTTAAACGGCTCATTATTGTTCTCTTTTATAGAACGTTTATATGCATTATATCTATTTTTATTTAGTTATCTAGTTTGCCATACTTTGATCACTAAATAAGGAGCACTGAATGAGTGAGTATATTATTTCGTTGTTACTGCTAATAATGCCTTTGAGCACATTTATAGCAGCCTGGTTAATTGGCCAACAATCGCGCGCTTCAAATGGTCATGTGCTGTTTAAAGTAATGGTGTTTAATAGCATTGCATTTATAACAGCTATTACGCTTCATCAAATTTATGCTTTTAATTTACTCAGTTTCTTATCGCTGACCATGACCCGAATTATTATGCTGGGGCTTATATTATTTATCACGCTGATATTAATTCGCTTTTGTAAGCACTATATGCAAGGTGAGCCACGTGTAAACTACTTTTGGCGATGGCTACTACTTACCATCACTGCCGTATTAGTTGTGGTTATGAGCAACCACTTAGCGCTATTTTGGCTAGGCTGGGTGGCGATAAGTTTAGCACTACATAAACTATTAATGTTTTACCCTGAGCGCCCTCGAGCGGTGCTCGCCGCCCATAAAAAATTTATTGTGGCACGTGTTGCCGAATCCTTATTACTGATTGCATTTGGTATTTTGTGGTTCATTCACAATAGCCTGTACATAAGTGATATAACCGCCTTTTATAACACCACCACACAACCACTGTCTTTTGCAGAGCAAGTCGCTGCTTTTTTAATTGCCTTTGCGGCTTTAATAAAATGCGCTCAACTCCCAATACACGGCTGGCTAATTAAAGTGGTTGAAGTACCCACACCGGTGAGCGCTTTATTACATGCCGGAGTCATTAATTTAGGAGGCTTTTTATTAATTTTATTTGCGCCTTTGTTTATTCAAGCTAGCGCAGCACAATGGTTAATTTTAATTGTTGCTGGTTTAACTACAGTGATCAGCGCATTAATAATGACCACTCGAATAAGCGTTAAAGTTCGGCTTGCTTGGTCTACCAGTGCGCAAATGGGCTTAATGCTGGTAGAGTGTGCGCTGGGGTTATTTGAACTGGCTCTGCTTCACCTTGTTACCCATTCGACTTATAAAGCTTTCGCATTTTTAAACTCAGGTAATGGCGTAAATGAAGATCTTATCCGCCGCCATATTCCAAAACAATCACCCACATGCTTTGCTTGGTTAACAGGTGCGTTAATTTCAATAATAATAGTTGGCGCAGCATGGGTTATTAGCTCTTATCAGGGAGCGGTAAGTATTTGGCTGCTTTTAGCATCAGCATTAACCATTTTGCTTGCTAATCAGCATGGTACGGCTACGGCAAAAACACGTAGTAAAAAACTGTTAATTGCACTATTAGTGGTCTTTAGCTATGTGGCAGCTAAAAATATCTTTGCGTTTGCACTTCCCCTTGAGCAGTGGCGCGAACCTGCATTTAGCTTAGCCGACAGTTGGGTAATAGCCCTTATTTTAACCTTAATGATAGCAAGCTACTGTTTACGCTATCAATCTTGGCGCCCTCAGGTTAAATCACTGTCTACTTTATTATTTGCAGGCTTGTATTTAGATGAGTGGTTTACACGACTAACACTAAAAATATGGCCGATAAATTTGCCTAATAATGGCCACACTGATTTAAAAAATCATGCCGCTGGGATCACTATTGAGGAATCAAAATGAGCAGCCTAACGCCTTCAAATAACACTGCACTCTCGCTAAGTGACAGTCAAAACAACCTACTTAATAAAGTATGCGGTTACATAGCACCAAACTGGCCGCTAGATCAGATGATTGCAGTAAACCCATTTTGGGAAATGCGCCATATGCCGATTGAAGATGTAAGCGCACGACTGGATACCTTATGTAATGCCAACATGCTAATGCCTAAAGATTTTTATCTGCAAAAATATAACACCGGCATAATTACCGACAAACACTTAGCCGATGCCGCAACGCTACTTAATAGTGACTTTAATAAAGAGCAACTATTACAAGCGCTTAGAGTTGATGTGCCATTAGTAGACTGGCACAACATTGCTGATTTACTCGACCAACAACGTAATAAGCATAAAATGGCTTGGCATGATGAAATTACTCATCAGTTGAGTCAGTTTTGTGCTGCACATTATCAACAACTCGGCCCTATGCTGCATCGTAATGATACTCAAGCCCCATCTGAATTATATCGCCATTGGCTAACTGTTATTCAAGCGGATAAAGGCATTAGCATTGTTATGGATGAACGGCATTTAAATGGCTACTTTAAGCAATTACCCACATCCGCTGATGAACTGATTGCACTGACCCTTAAAACGCTTAATATAAACAATGATTCGTTAGAGTTATACGCTCACTCATTGCTTTTAGATATTAACGGTTGGGCATCGTGGCTTGCGTATTTACGTTTTCAAGGTCAGCTTTACGACACCCCAACAGATGAGATGAAGCAACTTCTAGCCATGCGCATGGCATGGGACTTAGTAATTTGGCAATACCTGACCGATCACGATAGTGCTACATTTAAACAACTGCAAAGCCAGTGGCAACAAGAAAAGGCGCTTGTTGTTGAGCGCTTACATGCACATAAACTAGCACAAAAACCATTATGGGTGTGGGCAAAAGCGCTAGAACTAAGTTTTCAATATCCACTTAATAATGCGCTGCAAACCGCGACTAAAGCCCCCGTGAAAAACGCTCAATTACAAGCAGTGTTTTGTATTGATGTTCGCTCGGAAGTGATTCGCCGTGCGCTAGAGTCTCAAAGTCAACTTATTGAAACTTGTGGCTTTGCCGGTTTTTTTGGTTTACCGCTGGAATATCAAGAAAATGGCAGTGCTATTACTCGCCCACAGCTCCCTGGGCTACTTAAACCGGCTATACATGCCACGCAAACTCACAAAGACGCGACGCTTGAAGCATCACGCCAAAATAGTGCAACATGGCAAAGCTGGTCAAAATCGGCTCCTTCATCGTTTTCTATGGTTGAATCAGCAGGTTGGCTATACGCATTTAAATTAATAAAAAATACCTTTTTATCTAAAGGCGATGCTAAAAAGTGCACTCCGACTGATTGGCAATTAACACAAAACCAACAGCAACTTACCCTAAAAGACAAAACCGATTTAGCCCAAAAAGTGCTTACAACTTTAGGTATAAAAGCGTTAGCGCCTCAGGTAATGTTAGTAGGTCACGCTAGCCATACAACCAATAACTTACACAGTGCAGGCCTAGATTGCGGCGCCTGTGGCGGGCAAAGTGGTGAAGTTAATGTGCGAGTACTCGCAAGCCTACTTAACGATGCTCAAGTACGTCAAGCGCTTAAAACTCGAGGACTCACACTGCCAGAAAACACCCAGTTTATTGCAGCCATTCATAATACAACCACAGATGTGATCACCACCTATGATGCTCAATTGGATGATAATCTAAAAAAATGGCTCAGTGTGGCAACACAAACAGCTCAGCAAGAGCGCTTAGTTAATATAGAACCAACACTGGTTGATAAATCAGCGGATGAAATTAATCACGCTTATCATCAACGTGCCCGCGATTGGTCGCAGGTACGTCCTGAATGGGGGCTTGCAAATAATGCCGCCTTTATTGTCGCGCCGCGCGCATGGACGCGAAATATTAACTTACAGGGACGCTGTTTTTTACACGATTATAACTGGGAAAGCGATAACGACTTTGCAATATTAGAGCTTATTATGACCGCGCCTATGATAGTCACCCATTGGATCAATAGCCAATACAATGCCTCGGTTAACGACAATCACAAATACGGCAGTGGTAATAAAATACTTCATAATGCGGTGGGCGGTAACATAGGCTTATTTGAAGGTAACGGTGGCGACCTGCGCATTGGCTTGGCCATGCAATCGCTACACAATGGCGATAAATGGATGCACGAACCTATTCGCCTCAATGTATATATTGCTGCGCCACAATCAGCAATCTCAGCAATTTATAACAAGCATACGATGGTGAAGGAACTAATTGATAACCATTGGCTAACACTCATTCGTTGGGGCGATGACAATACGCTAGAGCGCTTTGAAAATGGACACTTCACTGCAATTTCTCTCTCTACAGAGCGAGTATAATTTATGTTAAAAGCCGTCATTGCCACTAAACATAAAAAGGCACCTTTGATCGCTCCTGCATTAGAACCACTTGGCTATAATGTGGTAACAACCAGTCTATTTGATACCGATACGCTTGGGATGTTTACTAATGAGGTGCAGCGTGATTGCAGTGCCCAAACAGCGGCACTAATAAAAGCTCAACGCGCATGTGAACTCACTGGCGAGCAATGTGGGCTTGGTAGTGAAGGCAGCTTTGGAGGTGGGCCATACCCTGGGTTAATGAACTGGGATGAAGAAGTAATTTGTTTTTACGATAAGCGCACTAATACTGCTATTTATGGACACGCTGGCGGGCCATTTTCACCCAGCAGCTTAGCCATTAACAGCGAGACTAATGTTGAATCGATCACGGCTGCATGCCAGCGCTATAAAAAGCAACACTGGATACTTGATGACACTCAAACACTTAATAAAGGGCTAAGCTTTGAAGGCTTGGTTGCTTTATTTACAGAAAAAGCGCCCAAAGCCGGCATAATCACGCCTGATTTAAGAGCTATGTATAGTGGGCAACGCCAAGCTATTATTCGCCTCGCTGCCGAGGACTTAGCAAGGCGGTTGGCATCAAAATGTCCACAATGCCAGTGTGCTAACTTTGTTGCCAAACAACTCACTAAAGGCTTGCTCTGTGAGCTGTGTAACATGCCCACACAACAAGTAAAATCAACAACCTCTTTGTGTGATAGCTGCGGCTACAACCATATTGAAGCGAATGAAAAACACGTTGCCGATGCAACATATTGCCAGTTTTGTAATCCTTAAGAGTTATTATGACATCATTACAACCAACTCAATTATTAAATACTGAAGAGCGTATTAACCAAGCCGTTGCATTATTAAAAGCCGGCGAATGCGTCGCTTTACCCACAGAAACCGTTTATGGCTTAGCCGCAGATGCGACTAACAGTGATGCCGTAGCGAAAATATTTACCGCAAAAGGACGCCCAACAAATCACCCGCTCATTGTGCATATTCCCAATCAGTCGCATCTACACAATTGGGCAAAAAATGTAAATAAGGCAGCCATCACACTTGCTGATGCATTTTGGCCCGGCCCACTCACCCTAATTTTAAATGCTAAAAATGATTTAAACAGTCCGGTAACAGGCGGTTTGCCCACCATTGGGCTTCGCGTGCCTGCGCACCCTGAGTTTTTAGCGGTATTAAAGCAATTAAACACCGGTCTTGCAGCTCCCTCGGCTAATCGCTATAAGCAATTGAGCCCAATCAGTGCAGCTCATGTAATACGCGATTTGAATGGTCGAATTAGTGCGGTATTACAAGGAGGTGAATGTAATGTAGGTATTGAATCGACCATTGTAGATGCAAGCTCACAGCAGTTACGCATATTACGCCCAGGGCCAATTTCAGCAGCTGATATTTTGCAAAAAACTGGACTGCATGTCAGCACGCCACATTCACATAACGAAGTGGTACCGGGTAATGTAAAAGCGCATTATCAGCCTCATGCACCAGCCATGTTGGCTAATACTGAAGATTTCGCTAAAATTTTAAGTGAAAACTCTCAGGGTAAAAGTCACTATTTAATCTATTCGACTCAAGTGCAACAGCAATTATTAGCGAGCGACATTCCATCCGAACGTATTACTAAGCTAAGTAGTTGCCCTATTGAATACGCTAAAAATATGTATAAAGCACTGCATCTTATTGATGAAAAAACACCATTGAATATTTATATCGAAAAACCGCCAGTAGGCAGTGAGTGGGCTGCAGTGAATGACCGACTTAGTCGCGCCACCACAGTATTTGTAGGATAAGTTAATTAACCGTTAGGTATTCAATAACCGTTGCTGCTGCCACTGGTTTATAAAAGTAATACCCCTGAAAGCGTTTACAGCCAATATCCACTAACATATCAAACTGTGCCTGTTCTTCCACGCCTTCAGCGATAACACTTAAGTTATGGCTGTTGGCAATGGCGATAATACTTTGCACCATACTGTTAGACTTAGGGTCTATTAAAATATCATCTACAAAGCTTTTATCTATTTTCAGTTCATCTATGGGTAAGCGCCTTAATAAACTCAGTGATGAATAACCTGTACCAAAATCATCCATCGAGAAGCGTATCCCTCTAGATTTTAAGCTATTTATCGTATCAATCACATGCTCAAGGTTATCCATAAACAATGATTCTGTAATTTCTAAAATGATACTGTGCGCAGCTACATTATTAGTCTCTATGCTTTGCAATAATGTCGGAATAAAAGCACTGCTTTGAAATTGCATCACTGAAATGTTGATTGCCAGTTCAAGAGGCGTATCGCTATGTTGTTGCATCTTTGCAAACTCACTAATAGAGCGCGCTAAAACAAAGTCACCGATTTTAAAAATTAAATCACTCTGCTCCGCAATAGCAATAAACTCAGCAGGTGAAACCATGCCTAACTCGCCATCATGCCAACGAATAAGTGCTTCCATAGCATGAATTTTACCCTGTTCATTTACTTGGCATTGATAGGCCATAGAGAATGATTGCTCACTTAGCGCTACATTTAACCGCTCTTCTACTTTTAAACGGCGTAAATAAGCTTGTTTTATATCTGCATGGTAATGACACAGCCACTGCCCTGTGTCTTTTGCCCATTGATTGGCTAAGTGTGCACTGCGCACCAGCTTACTTTTAGTTATACCATGCTCTGGGTAGTTGGCCACACCAACACTAATATTTAAAGGACGTTCAGAATTATTAACTTCGTAATGTTGAATGCTAGACTCTAGGCTTTGTTCAAACACGTGCCTGTTTTGCTCATCCAATAACTGTGGCGTAATAATGCAAAATTCATTACCACTGTTTCTAAAAACCAAATATGGAGCTGCAAATGTAGCTTGCAACATTGCGGCATAGGTTTTAATGGCCTTATCACTATACTCCATACCGAAGCGATTATTCATCGAACGTAAATTGGTAATGTTAATAATTGCTAAGCTAAACGATGTCTCTTTTTTCGCTTCAAAACTATCACGCAGTGCTTTTCGATTAGGTAACTTAGTTAAATCATCATTACGAGAAAGATAAAACAGCTCATCAATCCGTTTTTGCTCAGCGCGAGCAATAAACCTAAAACCAAAATATAACACCGCACAAATTAGTAAATAAATGAAAGAATACCAACAGACTTTCCAATAAAATACACTTTTTATTGGCTGCATCGCCATATGAGAGAGAGTCCATAATTGATAACGATTATCAAATTTTGCAGATGTAATATAAGGCTTACCTCCTACCTGAGTATCAATGCTAAACACTTCTTCTGAAGATTTAAGTATTTCTTTAGCCTTACCCGTTTGCTCTACTAAAGCATTATCAGATAACCCTAGTGCCTGCTTGATTGTAGTTTTTGTATAGCTGGCTATGTCTGCATCTTTCACGGAAGTGTATTGAATAAAACCATCAATCTCTCTTGCTAACATAATGTAATCGTCACTATTACTTTGCAAAACATTAAGGTATTTAGTACCTCTTGACACTGCCATTCCCGCAGTCATTACCGCAATCACAGTGCCACTTTTGTCGCGTAATGCTTTCCTTATTGGAATCACCCATTCTTGTAACGACTGATTAAAATAGGTTTGCCCCAACACCATTTTGTCTGAGCTAAGGGTTTGTGCAAAACTTTGGCGGGTTTTTTCATTTTTTTTCAAGTTGATCATTGTTGAGGCATTTAAATTTGAGCTGTAGTAAATAATTTCCCCTTGGGGATTAAACAGTCCAAAGCCTAATAACACAGGGTTTTCTAGTAAAATATTGTCGAGGAGTTTAATTGTTGATGTTTTCTCGGGTAAGTTATTGTTTGAAAGTATGTCTCTGCCAATTAAATCCAGCATAAGTTCTTTATTTCTGAGGGTACTTTTAAGCGCTTGCGCAGAAAATTCCACGCGATTTTGGGAGCTCGTGCGGTATTCTTTTTCGATATTTTGCCATTCGTAAGCCAACAGAATGCTAACTAGGACTAGTCCGCCCAACAGCAAAAAACAAAAGAGTTTCCATAAATTATTTTTTATTAGTGCCATCTAATTTCTCACAACCCCGCCACAACCTGTTTGGTAGTGTGTTATGTATTTGGGCCCTTAAATGCACTTTATGGCTAGCTTGGTTTTTTTTCAAGCTATTTTATTGCAAAATTGAGAAAAACACATACAAAACCACCCTTTATTTAACAAAATAAACAAATAAAATTAACAACCCAAACTTTGATAAGTGTTTTATTTCTATTGCTGAGGTAAGGCGCCCTACATCCTTGAACTGAATAAACGTTTATCGCAGTTATTATTGAGCGGCTATTATAGTTTATTTCTTAAATATAATATTGATTTAAAACAATGCCTTTAATTGTCAATTGCAATTTAAACCCGTATTTGCATTAAGCGCTTTAGTTTAGTCATAATTTTGCAATAATCATCAGCAATAATAGCCGCATTATTAGTCAACATAGTTTTATAAGCCCCCATGAGCGAATCTATGGTGCAATTAACCTTTGCACTACCGTCATTTGAAGATCCTATGTCTGCGGCATTAAGCCACAGCATGGAATTTGAAACGCTGTCACTGCATGCTTCTAGCCAGCATCAAATTGCTTTGCAATGCGTTTTGCCTGAAGCGGCCCATGAAGATGATGTTATTTCGCTTAGCGCAACCTTACCCAATGCTCGTGAAGCTCAGTACTACATAGAAAAAAAGCTCAGCCAGTATGATTTGGAACAAGGGCGGGTCACGCTTAGGTTAAACCAAATAGCGCACCGTCGTGGTTTTGTAATGCAAATGATTTTGCATGGTAAACACGGTACGTTAAAGAATAGTTTGCAGTTTGATATGCATATCAACCAATTTGGTAACGGATATACTGCGCCAATAAATACGATTGCGCCGCCTAAGCCACACCGTGTTCGTCAGTACCTTGCCAATATGGGGACTGCTTTAATCTCACTTTTCTAATTATTGTTATAAATTTTATCATTAAGTTTTAATTAATCGGCAAAGCTCACTTTACCCATGGTTATATCTAAAACTCCTTGCCTTTGATTTTCTGCACTTTGGCGCTGCCCTGCTAAACATTCATTTGCCAAAATAGCAAACAGCACCGCCTCTTTGGCATCGGGGTGAACACCTAAATCATCGGTATTCTTAAACGCCTTAATATTTGGGCAGTGCATTAGCAACTGCTCCATAAGTAGAGGATTATGAATCCCTCCACCACTGGCATATACCACACAATTTTGAGTATCTTTAGCACAGTCATTTAACGCCTTGGCAATCGTAGTGGCAGAGAGCGCATTTAATGTCGCCAACACATCTTCGTGGCTTAAATCTTGGGTTGCGGTGTGGGCTTGGACAACGCGCAGAAAGGCTAAATTAAACACCTCAGGCCCCGTTGTTTTTGGCAGTGGTAATTTAAAAAACGCATTATCGCTGAGCGCTTTTAGCAGTTTTGCATTCACCTTGCCTGCTTTGGCAAGCTTTGCGCCCTCATCATAATGCATTCCTTTAAAATAATACTGTACATAGGCATCCATAACAGTATTGCCAGGTCCAATATCAGAGCTGAATATAGCTGCAGTATCACTATTTTTAGGTAAAAATGTTAGGTTAGCAATCCCCCCCATATTAAGTAATATTCGGTTTTCATCAGGGCTGGCAAAAAACAAATAATCGCCATACACAGCCAACGGCGCACCTTCTCCACCAGCGGCAATATGCTTTTGTCTAAAATCGCCAACAGTGGTAATGCCTGTAGTAACTGCTATTTGGTCACTATCACCTATTTGCAAGGTGCCATGTTTAAAGTCATGGTGGTTATGCTGCGACTGCGGACAGTGATAAATAGTTTGTCCGTGACTGGCTATGGCATCAATACTCGCAGGGTCAATACCCCATGCAATCAAGCACTGATTAACCATCTCACCATGAAGTTTGCCCACCCAAGGGTGTAATAAAGTCAACACTTCTAAATCGCATTCGCGCTTGGCAAATACCTGCTTTATTTTACTTTTATACTCGTCGTTATATTCAACTGTAGTAAAATTTAACACCTCTATTTGTGTATGCAAACCTGCACCGGTTATTTTACATAGCGCCACATCTAAACCATCTAACGAGGTGCCACTCATTAAACCAATAATTAAACGGCTAGGCTTTTTAGCGCTATTGTAAAGTGCTTCGATATGAGGGTGCATTGAGAGACTCTGTCTGGGTGTTTTTTTTATTTTAAAAGAGTTTTAAGCAAAGTTATACCTGTATACACTTTAATTTTAATGAATGGGTTTTCATTGTTTAAGCGTTTAAAGCTTGCTAAGTTATTGGCTGATAATAACAAACTCATTTATAGCATGATCACTCTACGAGCATTTAAACAACACGATACCTGCCAAATAGTCACCATTTTGAATGTTCATCAAGTAGCTCGCTATTTGTCCTCTAAAATTCCATTTCCTTATACCCAAGCAGACGCCCAGTGGTGGATAAACCATGGCTCAAAATTTGGCATCATTAAAGCCATCGAAGTTGACGGCCTGTGCGTTGGTTGTATTGGTGTTACTCCCGGTGAATTTGAGTATAGTCGCAATGGCGAAATTGGTTATTGGCTTAGTCAGCAATATTGGGGGCAAGGAATTATCACCCAAGCCATTAAGCTTATTTGCAAAGAAGCATTTAAAAGCAGTGAGTTAAATAGAATCTTTGCTACGGTATTTTCAGGTAATATTGGCTCCATAAAAGCACTCACCAAAGCTGAATTTTCATTAGAAGCGCAACTCAAGCAAGCTATCTATAAAAACAACCAATTTTACGACGCTATTATTTTAAGCTTACTTAAAAACCATCAACCTAATCTAAATTAGAATAAATACTCTATGCAGGGTTGAATTAACACTCTCTCGCCCAAAGCTCGTGTATCAAGGTACAAATTTTGTCCGCCTATCCGCGCATTATTGTTTAGCAATGTATCGTTTTAAAGCTTAAACATTCGGTATATAGGTGGTTTTTTCACTCTATTTTGGAGATTTTTATGTCCACAACCAGCCGTCAATTTACTTTAGCATCGCGCCCACACGGCGCACCGACCAATGAAAACTTTGAACTTAAAAACGTAGAGCTGCCATCATTAAAGGACGGTGAAGTATTGCTGCGTACTATTTATTTGTCACTAGACCCTTATATGCGTGGCCGCATGAGCGATGCTAAGTCATATGCCGACCCGGTAGAAATTGGTGATGTAATGGTCGGTGCAACGGTTTGCCAAGTCGAATCATCTAAAAACGATACTTTTAGCGAAGGCGAATGGGTATTAGCATATACAGGCTGGCAAACTTACGCTATCTCAAACGGCGAGGGCTTAATGTCATTAGGCAAAGAGCCTAAAAATCCATCTTATGCACTCGGTATTATGGGTATGCCTGGTTTTACTGCCTACATGGGATTGTTAGATATTGGCGCACCTAGAGCAGGTGAAACTGTGGTCGTTGCAGCAGCAACAGGGCCTGTGGGGGCCACGGTTGGTCAAATAGCGAAAATTAAAGGCTGTAAAGTAGTAGGGGTTGCCGGAGGCAGCGAAAAATGTGCGCATGCCGTTGAAAATCTAGGCTTTGATGCCTGTATTGACCATAAAGCTGATGACTTTGCCGAACAATTAGAAAAGGCATGTGAGCAAGGCATTGATGTTTATTATGAAAATGTGGGCGGAAAAGTATTTGATGCCGTATTACCTTTGCTGAATACCTCAGCACGCGTACCTGTGTGCGGGTTAGTATCGCAATATAATGCGACCAGCCTGCCTGAAGGCCCAGATAGAATGGGCATGCTTATGGGTCAATTGCTTACTAAACGAATAAAAATGCAAGGCTTTATAATTTTTGATGATTACGGCCACCGCTATGACGAATTTGCCCAAGACATGCAACAGTGGCTACAAGATGGAAAAGTTCAATACCGTGAACATCTTGTCGATGGGTTCGAAAAAACCATCAGCGCATTTAACGATATGATCAGCGGTAAAAATTTTGGTAAAACCGTAGTAAAGGTTAACGGCCCACTATAATAACATTCAGGCTGTGTTGTAATTCAGCACAGCCCAATAAGGAAGATAATGATTAAACTACACCACTTAAATAAATCTCGCTCTAAACGTATTATTTGGTTACTCGAAGAGCTTGAAGTTGATTACGAAATTGTTGCTTATCAGCGCAACACTGAAACCTTTTTAGCCCCTGATGAACTAAAAAATGTGCATCCACTGGGTAAATCACCGGTTATCGAAGATGATGGCTTAGTGATTGCCGAGTCTGGCGCTATCACAGATTATTTGATCACTAACTATGGCAAAGGTAAATTTGCACCAGCCACAGGTACTGCGGAATTTGTAGACTATCAGCAATGGCTTCACTTTGCCGAAAGCTCTGCTATTTTACCATTATTGCTGAAAATGTTTGTACAAAAAGATGGCGCTAAAACGCAATTTTTAGAGGGCTATGCCGATGCTGAAACCGCTAAAGTAATTAGCTATTTTAACAACCGCCTTGAAGGTAAGCGCTATTTAGTAGGCGACACCCTAACTGGTGCCGATTTCATGATGTCGTTTATTGTTGAAATAGTTAAAAACGCTGGCCAGCTTACACACTTTAAAAACCTTGTTAAATATGATGAGCAATTGCAAAGCCACGAGAAGTTTCATACTGCTAACGAGCTTGAAGCTAAATACGATTAACTGGTTAAACACGAATGAAGAAAGGGTCATAAGATCCTTTTTTTTATGATCACCCTTTGCAAAATTGCATTTTAAATACCCGCCAACTCTCGCTCAGTAATACACTCATCAGACGCCATTTCGAATTCTCGACACGTTAATGGGCGATTTTCGTAAATAGTACACATTAACGTGTTTCTATCGAGAGCTTGACACCAGCCATCGTCGCCACGCTTCATAACTTCACTGCCCCATTTGTCGTAATCAATATACTGAAAAGGCACACCGGTATCACTAACAATACGCACTTCTAATTGACAACAACACGCTTGGCAATTAGCGCATGTGATGGGTTCGTTAGTCGGGGTTATATTTCTTACAGGGATAACGTTGTGCGGCATAATGGCTTACTGTTTAGAATAAGCCACCAGAATACAGGAACTAATAGCAATTGCATTAAAATTAATATAATTTATCGTGCCAATAATATCGCTTTAATTTCGCTGTAGCGCTGTTGCTCACACAGTGCAAAACCACTTAGCTGGCGTACCTTATTACGCGCAAATAGCGGCACACTCATTCCCGCTAAAAACCGACATTGGGTTTCAATGCCTACATTGTGCACGCCTTTCGTTGCCATATGCGCCAAAAACTCATCCACTTTTTGATAAATAAGCGCTGTATCAATCTTTGCAGGGATGATTGAGTATTCAAGCTTGACCGCATGTCCACGGCACACACTACAATGCCCACATTGCTGTGGCGCATTCGCATCATCAAAGTAACGGGCCAGGTTATAGCTTAAGCAAGATTGCAGCTCAAAAAAACGCACCAAAGCAGCAATCCGTTTTATTTCAGCTTGCTCTTTATCGGTAAAATAATCGTGTAACTGCTGGGCAAGCTCAGGGTTATTAATCACCTCGCTATGCACTTTGTACACTTGAGTAATACGTTTGGTTTCAAGGGTGATAAGGTTTTTTTCTGCTAGGTAATCAAGTGCGGCTACCACACGTTTACGGTCAACTTGCGCGGCTTGGGTCAAGCTATCAAAGTTGAGTGTACCCCATATTTTTTTAAAGTCGGTATGGCTAAATATTTGTGTTAAAAAGGCTTGGCGCTGCTGATCAAACTGGCTAAGTAACTCATTTTTATCAACTAAAAATTTATACTTAAAATCGGCGTAATACGCATACTGCGGGGTTATTGCGTCTTGCATTTCCAATTGTACCAGCAAGGTTTTAAGGGCAAGCTGGCGAATATTACTCTCGCTTGAAAGGCTATATTCTTGCATTTCCCATTGCTGTTGGGCTTGGCGAATATCGTTAATCACGTGCTCAATACCGCTGAGCTCTGGGGTATCGCCGTACACAAAATTTTCTACTGTGTTTAAGCCATCTAAATTAGCCAATGTATAACAATTGGAAGGGTTGCCATCACGCCCTGCACGACCAATTTCTTGGCTGTAGTTTTCAATTGATTTAGGTAAATCGTAGTGAATCACAAAGCGTATGTCTGATTTATCAACCCCCATGCCAAAGGCAATAGTGGCGACCACCACATTTATTTTACCCGCCATAAAATCATCTTGAATTTGCCCGCGTAAGGTATCTTCAAGCCCTGCATGATACGCCACCGACTGCAGACCCTGTGCGCTTAACATATTGGCCACTTGCTCAGCACTTTGCTGCAGCGTGACATACACAATACCGGGGCCGGTTTGCGCACGGACAATTTTAGTAAGCTCAGTGTTTTTATCGGCAGTTTTAACACTCAGCACACTTAAATCTAAATTAGCGCGATAAAACCCCGTTTGCACAATACATTGTGGCTCAATAGCAAAGCGTTCTGCCATATCGCGTTTTACTTTTTTAGTGGCTGTGGCGGTTAATAGTAACACTAACGGAATATTTAGCTCTTCACGGTAACGCGGTAGTTTTAAATAGTCGGGTCTAAAATTATGACCCCACTCAGATATACAATGCGCTTCGTCTACCACCAACATAGAAAGCGCTACTTGGCTAATAAACTCTCTAAAGCGTTCGTTTTTAAAGCGCTCAACCGATACCATTAACACTTTAACTTTACCACTGCGCACATCGTTCATTACGGTACTGCTTTGCATTTGATCTTGGCTTGAATCGAGGCTTGCAGCATAGATGCCTTTACTGTTTAAAAAGCTTATTTGATCTTTCATAAGCGCTAATAATGGCGATACCACTAAAGTTAAATGCGGTAAATGTAACGCGGTGAGTTGATAGCACAAGGATTTACCCGACCCTGTAGGAAATATCGCCAGTGATGATTGACCATTTAGCAGTTGCTCTATGGTTTGTTGTTGCCCTGCTCTAAACTGATTAAAACCAAAATGTTGCTCAAGAGACTGAACTAACGAGGTACTCATAAAAGCGTCCTTTTTATGTCGGTGCCCATAAATGCTGTAAATGCGCATTAGATGAAATATTTGCATATAAGTATACAGCAAATGACGTGATTTTTTGCTGACATGCGTGTTATTTAGGCGCACAATATTACCTAAGTGATGCATTGCCAAAATAATTTTTTTGATACCCAAGTCATTTTAAAAATCAACGTACAGAAATTGCTTCGGTATATTATTTTTAAGGGCATAGTCATGGACAAAACCATACCAAAAATCGTCATCATAGGCGGTGGCGCTGGTGGGCTGGAGCTAGCAACTCAATTAGGGCACAAATTAGGAAAGAAGCAACACGCAAATATATTACTTATTGATAAAAACCGCACTCATATTTGGAAACCGTTATTACATGAGGTTGCAACCGGCTCTATTGATGCAGATTTAGATGGCGTTGTATACTCAGCCCATGCCGCCAAGCACCACTACAACTTCCAGCTTGGCACCTTTTGTAACCTCGATAACAATAATAAAACCATCACCTTAAGTCCCCTAAATGATGAATTAGGGCATCAAATTTTACCAAAACGAACTGTTCACTACGATCATTTAGTTATTGCTATAGGCAGTGTCAGTAACGACTTCAACACCCCTGGTATTAAAGACCATTGTTTTTACCTCGATTCAAACCAACAAGCCGAACGCTTTCAACACGCCTTACTGGATAACTTTACTCGCCTTCATCAAGACGACGACCCATTGCATTCATTAAACATTGCTATTGTTGGCGGTGGGGCAACAGGTGTTGAGCTCTCGGCTGAGCTGTATCATGTTTCTGATTTACTCAAAATATACGGTTTAACCAATATGTCGGCTAAGCGCTTACACATACACTTGATTGAAGCCGGCCCTAGAATTTTACCCGCGCTATCTGAGCGAATTGCCAGTTCAGCCAAGCGTGAGTTATTAAGATTAGGGGTTATCGTACGAGAAAACACCCAAGTTAAACAAGCAACCGAGCATGGCTTTATCACAAAAGGTGACGAGCATATAAATGCAGATATTATGGTGTGGGCAGCAGGGGTAAAAGCCCCTGACTTCATTAAAGAGCTAGACATATTTGAGCTAACACGTAACAACCAAATAAAAGTGAATGATTACTTACAAAGTAACCTAGACCCTCAAATATATGTGCTTGGTGATTGCTGCGCGTTTACCCAAGATGATGGGACGCAAGTGCCCCCACGCGCACAATCGGCGCATCAAATGGCGCAGTGCGTTGAAAAAAACCTGATTGCTACACTGCGTGAGCAACCCCTTAAGAAGTTTGAATATAACGACCATGGCTCACTGGTAAATTTATCGCGCTACAGCACGGTGGGCAGCTTAATGGGTAACCTAACCAGTAGTAGTTTTTTTATTGAAGGTAAAATTGCTCGCTTTATGTATATTTCATTATACAGAATGCATCAGCGCGCTATTCACGGCAGTGCCAAAACCTTTGCTTTATGGATCAGCGAAAAGGTGCTGCGTGTTGTGCGTCCTAAAATGAAGCTGCACTAGCCAAGATTAAAGACAGTGGTAATTTAAGTTATCACTGTCTTTAATCTTTAATATTAGCTATATAAAGTACACAAAAATTTTAAGGAACAGGCTATGTCGGGTAAAACGCTTATTTTTAATTTTGATGGTACCGGCAGTGAACCCCGCGACGCAGACCAATTTAGTACTGAGCATTTTAAAGAAGACGCAAGTATTTCTAATATTTTAAAACTACATTTATTGCTCGGTGGAAAACTTGATGATTCACCCACCACCCCATTTTCCAAGCAATTAAGTTTTTATTACCAAGGCATAGGCACCAAGGGCAGTCGTTTAAAGCGAATTTTAAATCAAGCACTTGCCCCACGCTCTGACGATGTAGCCAGCATTTTAACTCAAGCTATTAATGATTTTAAACAACACTATCAAAGCGGCGATACCCTACTGCTTACTGGTTTTAGTAGAGGCGCGGCGTTAGCACGGCGCTTTGCTAAATGTCTAGAACCATTAATAAATGAGCGAGTGTATTTGTGTGTGTTTGATACCGTCGCCTCAATTGGCTTGTCAAAGGTAAGTAAGGCTACCCGTGGTGCTGAACATGTTATTTTTGAAAACCATACCATTGCCAATAATGTCACTGAGGCATTGCACTGTGTTGCGCTTGATGAAAAACGTCGCGCCTTTGAGCCCACATTAATGAACCAACAAGCCAACATTACCGAGCTGTGGTTTGCAGGAGCTCATTCCGATGTGGGAGGTGGCTACTATCGCGATGGGCTTGCTGATATTTGTTTGCGTTATGCACTTGAGTGGCTTATTGCTCAGCCGCTGTCAGTTTCATTGCTAACCAGTCATGACATAGACTACGAAAGTCTTTTACCTGAGAGTAACTTGGTTGCCCAAGACGATGTGACGGTTATTCCCGATCCACTGGCGCTGAGTCATCAGCAACATTACTTTTGGTTAAACCCATTTTTTAAACTTGTTGATAGGCAGTGCTGTGTATTAATTGAGGATGAAATAAGCCACATCGCTCCATTAATACATCACAGTGTTGCGCAGCGAATTAATAAATTAACTAGCTATCGCCCTGAATCGTTAAAAAACTTACATTATAAAATGATTTACAGTGACGACAGCACACTGAACTTTATGGGACTCAGTAGCCATATAATGCTCGCCAACCAAAATATGAGCTTACTGAGTGTTAATCAAAGCCAAGATGTGATGGTGTACGCCAGCGAAACTTATAACGCCACCGGCTTAATGCTTGCCCAAGGTGCGACCTATCGCTTTACACCTTATCCTAATCAATATTGGTATGACGATGGTGTAAAGTGCTCTCCTTCTGGTTGGCATCGCGATAACGTGCAACTCGGTGTAAAAGAGATCCCTATGGCATTACTTGAGCCATTTAGGCGTTTAGCTATGGCGCAGTGGTTTAGTTTAATAGGTACAATTGGTCAAAGCGATGAACATGCATTTGAAATTGCCGAAGGCGTTGAAGTAACCATTAAAAAATCGGGTGAGTTTTGCCCATTTGCTAATGATTTAAGTCGTTTTTATGGGGCGAATGCTGGCAGGATAAAGCTCAAGGTAACGCGATTAAACTGATAAATAACCCATATAATCAGTGCACTTTATACTGCAAAGTGCACTGAGCTAGGGATAGCTGGTGGACGTTATTGTTTTTTCATTTTATGGCCTTTCACGGCATAGAATAATATAAATAAATAACACGGTAACAATACTGAGTAACCTGTTTGTAGCGAGGTAAAACCACTTAGTAAGCCCCATAACACTGGACCAAATGCGCCGCCTGCAATACCCATTACTAACAGTGCTGAGCCTGTGCTGGTTAGTTTACCTAACCCTGATAACGCTAGTGGGAAAACCGCTGGCCAAACAATGGCGTTTGCTAAGCCTAAAAAGGCAATTAGTAGTAAAGCGTCTGGTAAATTAGCGCCTCCTAAAGGCACCAGTATGGCGTTGGCAATAACAAACGATTGCGCATCAATAAACAAAATACACAGGGTGATCACAATACCCAATACTGCCGATGCTGTTAAGGCCGCTTGCTGAGAGATAAATTTAGGGATAAGCATAATACCTAAAATATAACCAAACACCATAAACATCATAGTGTATGAGGTCATTACCCCATAGTTTTCAACACCCAGCGATAGTGCAAAAGTACCTATGGTATCGCCAGCAATAACCTCTACGGCAACATATAAAAAGATAGCAATAGCACCTAACACTAAGTTTGGATGAGAGAGTGTTTCACGAATTTCACTTTTATCGTTTATTGCTTCAACTTCATCATTGATAAGCTCTGGCAGCGGTGATTTTTTAACTGCAAAAGCTAATACACCAATGAATAGCGCCATGCCTAAGTATGGTAAAATAAGGCCATTTGCCATATCATCAACTTGCTGTTGGCTTAGCTCTGTGCCTACCGTACCGGTAAAGTTACTTAAAATTAAGGCGGTAAATACCATCGGCGAGATAACTCCTGCGCCTTTATTTAAAATACCCATAATACTAATACGTACAGCCGCCGATTCTTCTGGCCCTAAGCGCACCACATACGGGTTAACCGCGGTTTGTAATAAGGTTTGCCCTGCGCCCATTACTAACTGGGCTAATAAAAATAAAGGAAAAAACTGTGACATAGCAGCAGGAATAAACATTAAGCCTGCTAACATCATACAGCCCATACCCAATGCCATACCGTTTTTATAGCCAACCTTCTTGATCAATACTGCCGAGGGCAGCGCAGTAAATGTAACCGCAATATAAAAGGAAAATAAAATTAACGACCCTTGAAATGGAGTTAACTGTAAAATTTGACTTAAGTACGGCATTAACGAGCCATTAAGCCAAGTAGCAAAGCCCAGTATAAAAAATAATACCGCAACAATGGCCATTGGGACCACGCTACTATTTTTGGACGTATCCATAACATTGGTTGTCATGTTATTTTCCTTTATTTATATTTATTATGTTGTTAACAAACCTGAGCGCCGCCAATCCACGTGCTAATGACTTGTTGTTGTGTGTTTAATTGTACAAAATCTGCTGG
>Ga0310122_10000108_pt1 | contig 52075 bp, 35 predicted proteins | sample CB6_Bottom_1051__FD_203503 | JGI IMG/M metagenome (GOLD analysis project Ga0310122, IMG submission 203503) | Marine microbial communities from Western Arctic Ocean, Canada - CB6_Bottom_1051 | ecosystem: Environmental > Aquatic > Marine > Oceanic | place: Canada: Western Arctic Ocean | collected... | reverse complement strand
CGTTCTCCTGGAGGGGATAGACCTGTCGGAGGTGGCGCCAGGACGCTACGAGCTAATGTGCTTGCCCATCCCACTGGGGGATAGCGACGGCGCACCTTGCCGGGCGGTGCTCCGGGACCTGGAAACCTAGCTCCCGGACATCATTTGACCCGAAAGGCGGGCAGCACCTCTTCGATGCACCGTTGTAGCTGCCCGGAAAGGTCCGGAGAGACGAACCTAAGCACCGGCGTGGTGCAACCGGCGTCTATGTAGGCTTGAATCTTCTCTATCACCGCTTCGGGAGGGCCGTAGGCTAGCCACAGTTCGGCCCGTTCCCTGGATATGGCCCCGGCGCCGTAGTAAGAGGTCAAGAAAACTTCCGCTTCCTTGTACGCCTCATCCCGGTCGTTGTTGATGTTCACCATCAGGTGCAGGCAGGAGTCGAATTTAGAGGGATCCCGCCCACCTTGGTGGGCATATTCCTGGATGATCTGGAATCTTTGCCGGAAGGTTTCCACTGGAGTGGCATCCGTCTGCCAGCCGTCGGCATATTTCGCTACCCGGCGCATGATGCGGTCAACTGTGGCATCGTCGGCCTGACCTGGTTTGGGGTTGGCGGCGATGAGGATGGGCATGGGTTTCTGCACCGGCTTGGGCAGACACTCCACGTCGTCAAACTGGAAATATTTCCCTTGGTGCGTGACCTGTTCCTCACTCCACAAGCGGCGCAATATCCGTATCCCTTCGATGACCCGTCCTACCCTTTGGTTAGACTTGACGCCCATCACTTCTAATTCGTGGGCGAATTGAGGCCCGTCAAGCTCCGACGCGCCGTTACATACCGCCAGAATCGTCCTGCCCCCGGATAGAACGTCCAAGCTGGCCCATTGGATAGCAAGGAGGATCGGGTCTCGAAGCGGAAAACTGGCCAAACAAATGGTGCCCAACGTTACCGTGGAGGTGTGGGCCGCCAGGGCCGACAAGGTCACGATTGACTCCAATCTAGGCTTCGATAGCAGGTTATCGCCGACCCACACGCCGTGGAAATAACCGGACGCTTCGGCGACTTTGGCGGCGGAGATCAGATCATCGGTAGTGGCCCAATCGAACAGCACCGCCCGGTTGGACAGACTTATGCCAAACTTGGCCCGCATGTTGTGCGGCATGGGATTCCTCCGGCTAAAAACCTGTGCTGTTCGTGGATTTTACAAGGTAAAGCACCAGATGGAAATCATCAGGAAGCTTTCCCCAGACATCGGCTCTCGCGGCCCTTTGCCCCAAAACTGTCATTCTGAGGCCCGGAGGCCGAAGAATCTGGGGAGAGGGGTCGTCGGCGTAGCTTGGGCCCACCACCCCAGACCCTTCGCGGTACTCAGGGTGACATCGTCGAGAAGACTTTTGAGGCAACGCCTGTGCGAGGGGTCTGGCCGGCGGATAGAGTAGATATGGGCGCCAGGGTGTAAACTGGGGTGGCAAATTTCAGGAGGTAATCATGCCGGAAATGACGACGCGCCCGGTAATCATGGGCACCCGTGGGGTAGTTACGTCGGGCCATTACCTGGCGACCGCTGCCGGGTTTCGCATCATGGAACAGGGTGGCAATGCCATCGATGCCGCCGCCGCCATGTGCTTCTGCCTTAATCTGCTGGAGCCCCAGAGCAACGGCATCGGCGGAGAAGCGCCCACGCTGATTTACTCCGCCAGGGAAGGTCGAACCTTCGCCATCAGCGGCATGGGCACGTCCCCCAACGCGTTCACCATCCAGTGGTGCCGGGAAAATGGCATCGACCTGATCCCCGGCGACGGCTACCTCCCGGCGTGTGTGCCGGCCATCGTCGACACTTGGGCCACCGCGTTGTCCCGGTTCGGCACCATGAGCTTTTCCCAGATAATGCAGCCCGCGATCGAATTGGCCGAGAACGGCTTCCCGGTCTACCAGCGCCTACATGACCGTTTGGCCGCCGATGTTCGCAAATACACCGAACTGTACCCCACCACCGGCGAAGTCTATCTTCCCGGCGGACACGTGCCTGAGGTTGGTGAAGTTTTCCGGAACCCCGACTTCGCTCAGACCCTAAAGACCATGGTTGCCGCCGAGGGAGAGGCCAAGCACCAGGGCAGGACCGCCGGGATCCAGGCGGCCAGGGACGCTTTCTACAAGGGACCCATCGCCGAGAGGATCGTGGAGTTCATCACCGCCGAACCGCTGCCCGATGCCAGCGGCTCCGCCCACAAGGGGCTGCTTTCCTACGAGGACATGGCTGAATGGAACGCCACCGTCGAAAACAGCGTATCCTTGGATTACCGGGGTCTGGAAGTCCACAAATGCCCGGCCTGGACCCAGGGGCCGGTGTTCCTCCAGCAGTTGAGCATCCTGGAGGGCTTCGACCTGGGAAAGATGGGGCACAACACCGCCGAATACCTACACACATGGATCGAGACCTCCAAGCTGGCCTTCGCCGACCGGGAAGCCTACTACGGCGACCCCGCCCACGACGAAGTGCCCATGGAGATGCTGCTTTCCAAGGACTACGCCGCGTCCCGGCGGAACCAGATCGAGTCCACTGCGTCGATGGTCATGCGGCCGGGAGACTTGGGCGGCGGTGTGCCTGACTATATGGGCCGGGACGTTGCAGACGACAACCGCCTGGCCCTGGGGGTCGGTGCCCGAGCCGTGCAGGACTTGGGTCTGGACCACGCTCATACCGGAGACACCACCCATTTAGACGCCGTGGACCGGGAAGGAAACATGGTGGCTTGCACTCCCAGCGGTGGCTGGATCGGTACCTCTCCGGTGATCAAAGGATTGGGGTTCCCATTGGGTACTCGAGGGCAGATGTTCTACCTGAACCCGGACCGGCCCAACGCGCTGGCGCCCCGCAAGCGGCCTCGAGCCACCCTGACGCCATCACTGGTCACCAAGGATAACGACCCGTACATGGTCTTCGGCACCCCCGGCGGTGACGCTCAGGACCAGTGGACGCTGCAGTTCTTCCTGAACTACGTCGACTTTGGCATGGACCTTCAGGAATCGCTGGACGCCGCCACTGTGCACCAGGTCCACTTTCCGTCATCCTTCTACCCGCGCGTAGGCTACCCTGGCCGCGTCATCGCCGAGTCCCGGATTCCCGCAGGGGTCAGCGATGAACTGGCGAAAAAGGGCCATGAGATCGTCAGCACCGGAGCGTGGTCCAACGGCAAGACAATGGGTATTCGCTACGACAAAGACCGCGGCGTCATCATGGGCGCGGTTGCCCCAAAGGGGAATATCGGCTATGCCATCGGGTGGTAGTGGGTTGGGGCAACTGACGCCATCGGCGCCAGGTTCAGCCTCTTTGCCTGGGATGATTGACTTGCGGCATCGGCGAGTCCCCTCCTTACGAAGGAGGGGATATACGGGAGGTTTATCCCGCAGGGAGGCCACGACCCCCTGTAGTCCCCCCTTCGCAAAGGGGGACAAGGCCGCCGAAGCTCTTGCTTTGATGCATACAGCTTAGAATCGTTTCAACCGGCAACTACTAAACCTTGGCGAATTTCTGCACCCTCTGATTGGCGGTGTCCACTCCGTAAATATATCCCCGGGAGTCGGTGTACACGTTGTGGCAGTTCTCGAAGGTTCTTCCCCGGGCCAGTAGCTCCCCTTCCAGTGTATAAATGCTGAGGCGGGGCACTTGGTCGGTCACGTAGACGATCTGGTTGTCGTCGATGTGGATGCCCATGGGGAATTTGAAATCGGTCCACTGATCCAGGAATTGTCCCTCGGGGCTGAACACTTGCACCCGGTGGTTCTCCCGGTCGCAAACGTAGATCCGCCCGTCCTTGGCCACCCTGAGGCTGTGGGGCACCCGGAACTGGCCAGGCCCGCTGCCCGGAGAGCCGAAGGTGTCGATGTGCTCGCCGGCGGCGGTGAACCGGTGGATACAGGAATTACCGTACCCATCAGAGATGTAGATCTCCCCTGATGGAGCCACCGCCGTATCCGACGGATGGTTGAACGGCGACTGCATCGCTGCTTTGTACCGTGTGCCAAGGGACATGAGCAACTCGCCTTCGGTGTCGCACTTCAATATTTGGTGGGCATCGCGGTCGGCTAGATAGACACCATCATCTGGTCCGATGTAGATGTGATGCGCGTCTTCAAAGCGGCCTTCCTGCCGGGGCCAAGCTGCCAGGAATTTTCCGTCGCGGTCGAGCACCATGACTGGCGGGCCGCGGCGCTGAAACACGTAGACCCGGTCTTGGGAGTCCACGGCCACCGCGCTGGGGCCCTGGAACGTTGTTCCTTCTGGCAACTGAGCCCAATCAGGCTGATACTCGTAAACGAAGTCTCCCATCCCGATGGTTATGGCCATGGGTGATTACCTCCCAATCGTCGTGCGTTGCTATACCGCTGCCCACATCTGATCCTAGATTTACAGACTTGTAGTCTGCACTTCCATGGGCCTCTTACCCACGGGATAAGTCTCCATGGGAGTCAGCTCACCCGAGTCGCCGTTGATGCTGTACGAGGCTAGAACGCCCGTTTCGGAGCCGGCGGCATAGAGGAATTTAGCTTCGGGGTCTAGGCTGAAGGCGCTGGGAACTGCCTCGGTCGAAACGCGCCCGGCGGCCGTCAGTCGGCCGGTGGAGGCGTCCACCGAAAAGCCGGCGATGCTGTTGTGGCCCCGGTTCGGAGTGTACAAGAACTTTCCTGAGGGAGCAATCTGAATCTGGGAGCAGGTGTTGCGTCCGGAAAAACCCTCCGGCAAGGTGGATATAGTTTGGAAAGCCGAGAGGTTCCCCGACGCGGAATCTAGGTTATAGCCGGTTACGCTGCCTCCTTGCTCATCGGAAAAGTAGACAACGTCCAGGCTCGGATGGAAGCAATAGTGGCGGGGGCCAAGGAACTCAGACTGCTCCACCCTTGCCGGCGCGTTGGGGGTGAGATTTCCGGTATTTTCGTCGAACTTGAACTGGAAGATTGCGTTGGGTCCAAGGACGTCGCCGGGGGGATTCATCACGCTGTCGTTCAAACGGGCGATGTGGGGTACGAAGGCGAACTTGTTGGACGGGTCGGTCTGGATACAATGAGCGGCGGGCGCGGTTTCCAGCCACTCGATGGGCCGGTCACCCAATCCTCCATCATCCTTGATCGAGTGTACCGCCACGTGAGCGCCCTGATAATAGGCGGACAGCAGGAATCGTCCGTTGCGGTCTGGAGACAGGTAAGTGGGAGAGTCAGGCACAGGTATTCGGCCGATCAGCGTCAGCCCGCCGGTGTTGGGGTCGATCTGAAAGCTAGAAATTTCTTTACTGTTGCGATGGCCCACGTAAAAAACCTTTCGGTCCGGACTGACTGCCGCTGCCGACGGCCCACCAACTGCGGGCACTTCTCCCTTAGCGGTCAAGTTCCCGGTCCCGGAATCGACGCCGAATATCAATACCTTGTCATCGTCTTGCAGAGAAACGTACATATAGGTAGCCATAGCTAGACCTCCTCATCTTTAGCGATCGCTTCTTGGTAGTTAATGCCTAGGCGCGGCTCAGATTCACTAGCGATTCTGTTCGAAGCCAGCAAATTGTATCAAGACAAGGCATCGGATTCACCTGCCAGGGCGATTGCGTCTTATTCTGTCTCATAGCGATGATGGACATTACCAAGATGGAACCCCGCTCGTCGTTCCCGCGAAGGTGGGAACCCAGTAACTTAGCCTTCTGCGTCCGGTTCGCTTTTTTGCCGAACGTCCAATGGATTCCCGCCTGCCTGGGAATGACGATTGTCAGCAAAGGGACCGCCGACCCGGCCACTGGGGATTCTCTCTAGCCGCTAGACATGCGATTGCCCTGATTCACCTGCCTGCCGGTTTGGGGTGAGATTTGTGTTTGTGGTAGTATCTGTTTGAGCGGCGTTCGCTCATATCATGAATCAGGGGGTTTCACATGGCTACTATGATAGACGGTGAGTCGTATTTGGGAAGGGTTATGATTCGTCCGTTGTCCAAATCGGGCGACATTACCCTGTATCTCTGGCCTTTGCGGTGCCTAAAAAGCAAGATGGGCGGGCCGACCTTCGGAGTTGATGTAAGGGGAGAGGAATTTATCCGATTCGACCCCCATGGGCCGCGCGGCCATTGGCACAAGGGCGGCTATGACAAGTTGGGCGCCGGGGGATCACACACAGAATTCCCCGACGGCTTGGTAGACAGCGCGGGACAGATCTCTTGGGGTCTGGAGCAGATACGAGACCAAGGGCAGCAGATGCTTGAGGCGGCGGGATATCCTGCTGATGCTGGCTCGCTGGATGAAGAGATGGTCCAGGCTGCTGCGGAAGCAGTTATGGCTCATTTGGAAAAAGAGGGCGATCTGCGCTCACACGCCATCGATAAAGAACTGATCACGGCTTAGGCGCTCTGCCCCGGTCCGCTACGATCTGTGTTAGGAGGCGGCTAGCAGAAGTCTGCCGCCTCCTAACCATAGGTCGGCGCCAAGGGAATCGGTATCAATCAGCGGGTGTGATCTGTGGTGAATAATCAATGTCCACTCGATTGAGTCTGCTTAGAAAAGTTGTCCGGATATTTACCGGCGCCTTTTCGAACAGCCCCAACTTGAGAACTCAACGAGGGTCGCTGTATGGAAACTGGCTGAACGATACTGTCAGTTACTATCATTGAGGCCCAAAGCCCTGACCTTCGTGGAAGGTTGAGAAATAACAGAGTTCAAACGCAGCCGCTCCAGTAAACCGTCGGTTTTCCTCACCGCTTCTGTTGTTTGTCGAGCGCGTCCTGGTATCTCTCGGATACGTCCGCCTGGCTGTCCCGCTGTTCAGTGGTCCACCAGGATCTAATAAATGTCAGGATGGCGTCCACTTCTGGCTCGGTAAGCTTATCTCCTAAAGCCGGCATTCCCGCGCTGCCAGATCCGAGCTTCCCATTCAGCACCCACCCTCGAAGTTGGGCGTCCGGGTGATGCCAGGTGTGGCCCCTGTCATTGTGAATGGGCGCTCCACCCCTTCCGCCCGCGCCGTTACTGTCACCATGGCATACCTGGCAGTTTGCGGCATACAGGTCTGATCCCTCAACTGAACCCTTGCCCGGCGTGCTTGCCGGCTCGATCGCCGCGTCAACGGCCGGAGGGGTCTGAATCGTGGGCATGGGCGTTGATGACGGGACCTCAGTACCTGAACATGCAGCCAGAGCAACGATGGTCGATATGGAAACGATATGGCTGAATAGGTATCTGTAGATACTCCGGCGCATGTAAGTAGGCCTCAAATTCGGTTGTCCTAGGAACATCGCGGCTCCGCCTTAGGAGGATGCCGGTTTCTCGCCTAAGAAAATGCCGGCATGACTCTGGTGCCGAACGACTCCAGCGACTGCATTATCTTTTCGTGGGGCACTCCTCCGGCATCCATGAATGTAATCACATTCTCGATGCCGCACTCTTCTCGCAATTCTTGAATCTGTTCGATCACAAGTTCCGGTGGTCCGGCCAACATCGCACTCTTGAGAAGGTTCTCCCAAGTGATTTCGGGCTTAGGATTGTTAGTTTGAGAAGCCCGGTTGTACAGTTGGAATTCCCGCTGTCGAATGACCGGAATCTCGAAATTCCTTCGGGCTTCCTCCATGCTCGGGGCTACGTGAACCGGTCTTGACACCGCCCATCCCTCTCCCTTCACGAACTGGCCGTTCCCGCTTTCGGAGCGAACCTCGGCGTATATATCGACGAAGTCCCGGAGGACATCGGTTGGCGTGCCTGCCGCCATCGCATAGTAGCCACGCTCCGCGGCCAGCCTAGCAGTGGGCTCGGAGGAAACCATTAACCAGATAGGCGGATGGGGCTTCTGATAGGGTTTAGGCACCAAAGTGAGTTTTGTTACCTCATCTTCGACGACGTAAGGCTCCTCGGACGGGTAGAAAGGATGATGGGGAAGCTTCTTGGGCGGTATCGTGTAGTTAGGACCTTGATGGGAGAAATAATCGCTGGTCCACGCTGCTACCACGGCGTCGATAGTCTCGGTGAATAGTTCCCGATTGGTGTCTGGGTTTCTCGGGTCCGCTTTAACATTGAAAGGCATGGTGTCACTGGGTCTGCCACCTCGCCCAAACCCAACTTCGATCCTTCCTCTTGTCAGATGGTCTAATAAAGCTATGTCCTCGGCGAGGCGGATCGGATGCCACATGGTCGTGGTGAGACAGGCGAATCCTATCTTGATCCGGCTGGTACGGCAGGCCAGATCGGCGGCGAATAGAATCGGATTTGGTGAGTTGCCCAATCCTTCAGGATTAAGATGGTGCTCCGGCAGCCATACGGCGTCAAACCCCAACTGTTCACAAAGTTGGACTTGCTCACGTATGTCATCCAGCATTTGAGTGTGGGTTGCCTGATGCTGCCAGTTATTCATCTGGGTGTGGAACCCAAATTTCATGATCCGCTCCTTACCCGATGAGCTGTAAAGTATCGCTAGATCGATCGGCCCGCATCTTCTCATGCATCCCAGCTTGAGCAAGCAGATTCTATCATGGCAAACAGGGTTCATCTTCCAGTGGAACTTGGTAGCCAAGCTGGTGTGATAATATTCGCCCATCCGGGATAGGGAGGTAGCCGCCATGGATGTTGGCCTCACCACAGGTATATCCACCGATTCGGTAGACGTGGCGGTCCTAGCCCAAAAAGCGGAGTCCCTCGGCTTCGAGTCCTTCTGGCTTCCCGAGCACACTATCGTTCCAGTACACACGACCTCGCGCTACGGAGGGACCGCGGACGGCTCTATCCCCCTTTCCATGAGCGACTCGGGTGATCCTTTGATCGGCTTGGCCAGGGCATCGGCGGTCACCCAGCACATCAAGCTGGGCACCGCCATCAGCCTCGTGCCGGAGCATAATCCAATACTTCAGGCCAAACAGATCGCCACTCTAGACCGGCTGTCGAACGGACGATTCATATTTGGTATCGGCGCTGGATGGCTCCTGGAGGAAACCGAAATCATGGGCGGCGACTTTGAACATCGTTGGGGGCAAACCAGGGAGGCCATTCTGGCGATGAAAGAACTCTGGACCCAGGATGAAGCGGAGTTCCATGGCAAGTATTACAACTTCCCGCCGGTCAGATGCAACCCGAAGCCGATCCAGAAACCCCACCCCCCCGTTTTTCTCGGCGGGAACGCGCCCAACGTGTTTAAACGTATAGCCGCTTGGGGTGACGGATGGATGCCGGTGCGCGTAACTCCCGAGCAAGTCAAGATGGGCCGGGCCACTCTAGATGAGCTTGCGGAAGCGGCAGGGCGCGACCCAAAGACCATCAGGCTGATGGTGTGTAACGTACCGGCTGATAGGGACTCTATCCGGGCGTTAGAGATCGCTGGGGCTGATCGGGTTACCGTTTCCCTACCGCGTGACTCAGGCGAAGGGATGTTAGAGAAGCTGGAGCAATTAGCTGACAGCGTCCTGACATAGGGTGCAGCCACTTGCGGCGTTGCCGTTTTTATCTTTGAAGAGGAGTAAATATGGGCTGGTCGCTTCATCACAAAACCGGGCTGATCCACTGTTCACCGCAACAGGCGTACCGGGGTTACACCTTGTTCTCCACCAATCGGGGCGGCTATCACGCCAACCTTATAGACATGGAAGGGCGTATCTGTCACCGATGGTACTCGGAGGAAGGTATCTCTTATCCGTACCTTCTACCCAACGGTAACTTGCTGCTTCGGACGCATCCACCTGTAATTGAGGGTGAAGAGAGGTTCGGGGGCGCGTCGGGGGCGATATTAGAGCTGGACTGGGACGGCAACGTGGTCTGGTCCTACCGGAATTCCATGCTGCACCATGATTTCCAGCGCTTGCCCAATGGAAACACGCTGGTTTTATTGTGGGAACCGATACCGGACGAGGTCAGAGATAGTGTATTAGGCGGATATGAGACTGACGGCGACCCACAAGAAATGTTGGGAGACTTGGTTCAGGAGATTACCCCGGATGGGTCCACGGTTTACGAGTGGAAGTCTTGGGAGCACCTGAGCGACGAGGATGATGTCATTTGCTTCCTAGAGCGTCGCCGTGAGCGAACCCATCAAAATGCTCTGAACGTTACGTCGGACGGCGACTTGCTAGTCAGCTTTCGGCAAACCAGCACCGTTGGCATCGTCGATAAGGCCAGCGGCGAGTTCAAGTGGAAGTGGGGTCCTGGCGAAGTTAACCACCAGCATCACCCAACCTTCTTGGACAACGGCCGGGTGTTGATGTTCGATAATGGCTGCCACCGGCGGGGAGCAAGCCGTTCGCGCATCGTGGAAGTGGACCCAGCAACCAACCAGATCGCGTGGGAATATCAGGGCACGCCTGACATTTCGTTCTACAGCTACAACATCAGCAGCGCCGAGCGCCAACCCAACGGCAACACGCTGATCTGTGAAGGGGCTCCCGGCCGCATCTTTGAAGTGACTCCCGAAAAGGCCATCGTCTGGGAGTACATAAACCCCTACTTTGGCGACGCGCCTTCCCGGGGTCCGGCCAACTCGGTAAACGGGGTGTTCCGGGCGCATCGTTACGGACCGGACCATCCGGGGCTACAAGGTAAGGAATTAAACCCGGCCCGCTACGGTTCTGTGAACCAACTTTACACGTAGACGGATTGCCGCTAGCTTCGGTCAGATAATTTGTATCCAGCGGCCCGCATGTTCAACATTTGGGCTAAGTGAGCCTGGAGGTCAGGGCGCATTGCCCTTAGACCGCAGCCAACGCAGCTCTAGCTTCGTCCATAAGCGCCGGCACGTCCCGCATAACGACCTCTTGGCGTGGTTGGAGGAATAGGAGGACGACCTCCTTGACCGAACAGCCTGTCGCTTCCTGCAGGGCCAGAGCATAGGCTCCGGCCTGGATCCGGTAGTGCCCTGACCTTTCGGCGATCTCTTCTTCCGTCTCAAGGCTGTCCGTCTTGTAGTCCACCACCACTAGGTCGCCCTCCTCCTCAAAGAGAAGGTCGATGAACCCTTCCAGCACAGTCTCTCCCACCGGCGCGCCCACGGGTACCTCTCGCCACCAGCGCCCCGAGGCCACGGCACGCTTAACCGTCTCGCTTTCCAGGGCGACGCGGACCAAACTGACGATCTCCGCCTCTCGTTGGGGAACTCCCTCGGCGGCAGCCTGAGCCCGGGCCGTGTCCTCTAGGCCTTGCCCGCTGGCCAAGTCCACCGATTGGAGGACGGCATGCACCGCCCGGCCCACGTTGGTGCCGGCGCGGCCGCGGCGCCACGGTTCCTCCGGGGAATCGGCCTCATCTTTGACAACCTGGGCCAGAGCGGTGGCCGCCACGGACGACGGTCGAGCCCGTTCCCGAAGCAACTGCGCCCGGTCTTCGATCCACTGCTGCCTCGCCTCTGGGGTGTCATCGGGCTCCGGCGGTTCAGTCTCCAGGGAAACTGCCGGAGCCGCCGCCTGAGTGATAGAGGCCGGCCGCCATAGGTCATCGGCGTCTTCCATAAGCGCCGCGATCAACGCCGCCCTGGATTTTTGATCCTTGGCTGTCCGGTATAGGCTGAGCACCAAGTGGTCCCTGGACCTGGTGGCTGCGACGTACATCAACCTGACGTCTTCCGCCAGGCTCAGTTCCCCTTCCCTTTGTGCCAAGACTTCGTAACCCGGCGTCTGAAATCGCGCGTCAGCCGGACCAAGCCTGACTTCGGCGTTGCCTTGCTCCCGGTCAAATAGTACGTTATCGACTCGCGTCCGGGGCTCAAAGTTGAGGGCGGTCAGAATGACGATGGGGAATTCCAGCCCCTTGGCGCCATGGACCGTCATTATCCGCACGGCGTCCTCGTCCGTCTCGGGAACGGGCACTTCAGTCACCCGAGCCCCCTCCTCTTCCTGAGTGGCCGCCCACTCCAGGAAGGCGCGCAGGGAACTCCTTCCGGCTTCGGTGAATACCCGGGCTTGACCCACCAAGAATGCGTAACGCCGCCAACGCTCCCGGGGTCTCGGCGCACCCAAGGCAGCCTCCAAAAGCCGCCGCTCCCGCACGAATTCTTCGATCAGCGAAGCGGCCGGTGTCCACATGCGCTGTTCGTGGTATCGGCGTAGGACGTCCATGGCTTCAGCTACCGGGCCATCAGTTGGATTGCCGCCGGCCAGGAGTTCCAACCGTCCACCGGCGTCGACGAATTCCAGGAGGTCGGCGTCGGAGCAGGCCAGGGCGGGAGAGCGTAGCGCCGCGACTAGGGCCACCTGGTCCGCTGGGTCGTCCAAGGCTCTGAGGCAATTTAGAAGGTCCCGTACCTCCTGGGTACCGAACACCAGTGAGGCGCCTTCCAAACGGTAGGGAACGCCGGCGTCTTCCAGGGCCAACTCCAATAACCGCAACGCGCTGCGTTGGGGCATCAGTATGCAGATGTCTTTGAACTGTGCCGGTCTGAAGTGCTCAACACCGTCTTGCTCCGTGGCCTCTCGATCCATCACCGGCCATTCTTCGGCCTTGATGCTTTGCAACAAGGAGGCCATGCCGGCCGCTTCTTGGCGGCGCACCGGTCCGACGTTTCTTGCCTCCAGTGGCCCGCCCAACGCCCACACCGACGGAGGTTTAGGATGGTCCGTACGTGGCTCCCACCGGTGGATGATGGGGACGTAGTCCGCTTGGCCGTTGCCGCCCTTCATCGATCCCTGAAACAGGTGATTGACCCAGGCTACAACCGGCCGCTGGGAACGAAAATTCTGCACCAACCGCAAAGGCTCTTCCGTGATGAGAGCCTGGAAGCGCGCCATCACTTCCACGTCGGCGCGCCGGAAGCGGTAGATGGACTGTTTGGGATCCCCAACAACGAACAACTTGCCGGGGGCCAGGGGGATATCGGTCCACCGGTTGGAGCGGTTCTGGGAGGGGGTCCCCGGCGGCACATCTTCCGCCAAGAATGTCGCGATCTCGGCCTGGATGGGGTCGGTGTCCTGGGCTTCATCCACCAAGACATGGCTGTAGCGTTCCCGGAAGTGGTCCCGGACTTCCAGATCGTCCCGCAGGAGATCGCGGGCCCAGACCAGCAGATCCTGAAACTCGGCCTTCCCCTCCCGTTTCCGCTCCTTGGCGTATTCCAGGACGAACTCTCGCACGGCTCGTAGCAGCGGCATGAGGCATCCCGCCCGAACTGTGTCCAAGTCTTCGCGCGCCTGACCATCCAACTCGAGAAGCAGTGCCTTGAGGCGGGTGCAAGCGTTCTGCTGGGAATCGGGATCGGTTTCCCAATCGCCTACACGGCCTCTCGGATGTCGTAAAGGAAGGCTTTCGGATAGCACCCGCCAAGCCGCCACCGATTCAAGGTCCATACCTCGTAGGCGCTGCGCCACACCGGAGACGCTTCGAACGTGAGCCTCCAGGGGGTCGGCGTCGTTTTTCGCAAAGGCACAGAGGCGCTCCAGTTCATGGGATTCCGCGATCAACGCCGCGGCCGCGTGGGGTCGGGATGGTGGCGGCTCGGGGAAGGAGGCGTCCTCCAAGAGGTCGTAATTGCCGTGGAAGCTCGCGGCCACCTGTTGGAGATGGCCCAGCGTCAGCCCCAGGGAAAGCGCTATGCGTAAAGACGGCCTAAGGCCGGAGTCATCCAGGGCATTGTCCAGCCACGTACCCCAAGCTTCTCTGAAGCCCATGTCGGCGGAGATCTGGTCCAGCGCCTCGAACGCTGGAGGAAGTCCGGCTTCCAAGGGCCGCTCCCGCAACAAGCTCCCGGCGAAGCTGTGAAGGGTCTGGATAGCAGCCCGGTCCAGGTCGGCCACGCCTTGGGTGCAGCGGGCTTGCTCTTCTATAGGCCGCTCCGGATCGGCGGCCGCCCGCTCCAGGGACTCCCGGATACGGTCCCGCAGTTCCGACGCCGCGGACTCGGTGAAGGTGATGGCCGCCACTTGGTCCAGCGAGGCCCGCCCAGAGGCTACCAGCGCGACGATGCGGTCCACCAGGCTCGATGTCTTGCCGGTGCCCGCGCCCGCTTCCACGAAGAAATTCTCTTCTAGTGCCTCCTGGATGCGGCGGCGTACGTCCTGGTCCTGGGGAACGAATGAGCCGCTCAACATTCGCCTTCCGCTTTGTCCGCCTCGCCGCTCTGCATCTGCAGGTACGCCTGCAAACGGGAGTCGGCCTGCTTCCGCTCCCAGTGGATGTCCCGCCGGCTGGGGCACAGGGTGTTAAAGTCACAATAGTTGCAATTGGAGAAGCCATTCCGGTCTTCCGTGCCTGGATTGGCCGGAAACAGGCCTTCAGCGATACCCTGGGCAATAGTACCGACAACGCTGTCGAAGCGCTTCGCCACCTCGGCCATCTCCACCGGCTCCGGCGGGATAATCTCGAATCGTCCGGAGGCGCTGACGAACCAGTAGGCGGCTCGGACGGTGACATCGGTGCCAAGGCTATTCTGGAGGGCGATGGTGTAGATGGGGAGTTGCAGGCGCTTTCCACCGGCGACGGGATCATCTTTCATCGATCGATAACTTCTCGTGCTACCCGTCTTGTAGTCCAGCACCAGGGCTAACTTACCCGATGGGTCTAGATCGACCCGGTCCGCGACGCCTCGAAAGCGAAGAATCCCTACCCCCGGAATATCCCGCTGGGCGGCCTCCAAGCCCGGCTCTCCTCCGGAGGAACCCGGCAATCCGAACCGCACCTCCACCAGATGGGGAGTCACCCCGAAGCGTTCCCGCAGGCCGGCGTCTGCCGACAAGAACTCGTCCAGGTCCGACAGGATGGCCTCTTGCTGCAGTTCCCAGAGGAGTGCCTTTCCGGTCACCCCCCGTTCCTCGGCGTCGGCGAACGACTCGAGGGCCAGGTGTCGCAATCGGTTCCGATGCTCCTCGCTCCAGGGTTCCTCGGGAGTGGGAAGGCTTCTTTCTTTCTGCCCGCCGCGGATGAAGCTCTCTAGGACTCCGTGTACCAGCGACCCCTTCTCCAGAGGAGACATGGTCGCCACGTCCTCGGGCTGCTCCAATGCAGCCACGCCCAGTACGTTGCTCATGAGGTAGCGGAAGGGGCACGTAGCCCACGTTTCCAGACTGGTGGGAGACAGGGCGGGCCGGTCCAGGAGCCTCAACCGGCGCGTCCGGCCTTTCAAGATGGAAACATCGCCGTCCCAATGGGTCAGTTGACGGGCCTCTCTGCCCTGTTCCAAGTTCAAGGCACGGGACAGTTGCCCCGATGCGGCCAGATGGTGCTGTTCCATCGGCATCCCGGCGCGGCGCCACCGCCACAAGCCTTCGACGTCACGGTCGTGGATGTCGGCCGCCGACTCCGTGGCCACGGTCCGCAGCCCGTCTTCCATGGATGCCACGGTGGTTAGCCAAGGGACGGGTCCTATCGCCCTCAGGTTCGAGGTGTACACTGGGGCGCCGTGTAACTGTGTCGCCGCCTCCAGGAACCAGCGGGAGGGGAACTGGCCGCGTTGCGACCCGGGATTACCTTGAGGGAAAGAGAGGACGCATTGGTCACCCGCCGCTAGGGCAGCCAGGTAGGCGTAGCGTTCGTCGGCCTCCCGCCCGCCTCGCAATGGTAGTCCCGCGGAAGGGCCCCCGGCCCGCTGCCTTTCCCGGTCGGGCAACAGAGGGTCGTCGGGTTGACGCGGCGGCATCGCCCCTTCCACCATTCCCACCACGCATACCAGGTCAAATCTCATGCCCAGGGCCGTATTCAGTGGCGCGACGAATACACCCCGGCCTGTCTGGCCCAGGTGACCTATCGGACTGGCCAAGGCCCCTTCCAGCGCTAAGAAGAACCCGTCGAAGGACGGGCCTGCCTCTACGTCGTCCAGGGTTCGCATCTCTCGCAATGTCTCTTCAACGCGGGTGAGCGCGGCTTCCTCCGCGTCGCGTAAGTTGGCGGTGGATCGGTCTAGATAGGACGTAAGCAGGTTCTGAGCCCAGCCGGACAAGGCGGGCCAGCCACTGCCGTCGGGAGGCGCTTCCAATCGGCCGGCCAGACCGGTCACAAAGCTCAACAGCGACCGGGTGGCGGCCGCTTCGCCTTCCAAGCGGGCGGTCCGGGCATCTGGCATGTCTCCTGATCTAAGGCCCTCTTCCGCCAATCGCTCCATGTCCCCAGCGTAGCGGTCGAGCCGCTGCTCCCACTGGTCCAGGCCGCCGACAACCCCCGCCTTCCGGGAAATGGCATCCCAGTGCGACGGTTGAATGGCGGGGCGAGGTTCACCAGGAGCGGCGATAGGGCAACTGGTAAGCCATGCCATGAGTTCGCTCCGTGGTAAGTCCCTCCCCACCAGCCGCATCAATCCCAGAAGGGTGCGGCCTGCCGCCGTGTCGATCAGATTCACGTTCCCCGGCCCGGCCATGGCTACTCCGGATAGTCTCAGTTCCTCCTGAACCAGAGCGGCGTAAGGGTTGGACTGGCGGTAGAGGATGGCCATGCGATGGAAGGGCGTGCCTTCTTCAGCGGCCTTCATCAGGCGCCGCAGTACCCAGTGCACCTCCTGATGGGGGTCGGGCGCGATGACAAGACCGGAGACGGGCGGCAACCGCGGCTCCGCTCCCTCCTGGGTTGGACCTAGCACCCGGCCAAGCCGGTCTCCCAGGGCGCGGACGGGACCATCTCCTGATGGATCACCGGCAAGTCCTAGGACCACGGCACAGGACCATTGCTCGTCAAGCGCCTCCACCAGCGCCTGCTCGCCCGGAGTCAGGCCGGACACAAGGTAGAACACCACTGGTCCCAGGTCTTTTAATCCGGTGGCTGTGTTGTCCCGCACCGATCGGGCCGCCGCCTGGGCCAAGGCTTCCCGGTCGTAGTATTTAGGGTCTGTGTGCTCACGGAAGAGACGATAAAGGCGCACGACTTCGGCTCGGAGCCTGCCCTGGGCCGCTAGGGCGGTAAGCCCCGCCTCAGCGGCATGGCGTAATTCGCGAAACGTGGACTGCAGCGTGCGGTTCAGGGCGGGATGCTGCCGTACCGGTTCTAGAGGCCCCCCGGCCTCAGATGCAACGGCCCGGACCGCGGCGGCTTCCACGAGAGGAGTGAGTGGGCGACGCCCCTGTGCGGCCAGGGAGGGGGCTCCCAACAGCTCGGCAAGCCGGGAGAGTCCGATAATGTACACATTGGTGCTGCCAAGGCGTCCCAGATCATGGCGCAAGTCCAAGCCGGCGTAAGTCGATGGGACAATGACGGTGACCGGAGCCAGGGGATCGCCGCCCTTGAAATCCTCTACCAGGGTAAACAGACGTTCGCGCGCACGGGAGTCCAAAGGCTCTGTGACAAGCGCCATCGATCCCCCTTCTCCCTAGTGCGGCTTTCTGAGGCGGCGACGGCTCTATTATGCCAGAACCGGACAAACAAAAAAGACCACCTTAATGGCGGTCTTCAGAACCGGATCCGGTTGATACCCATGGGTGGCGGTCCGCGGACGGCGCCACAGTGGATCTCAGTCGATATCCGGACGCAGGTTGTGCCACTGGGTGTTCTGTTCAAACGTATACCCTATCCGGCACAACAATGGCTCGGAAAGGTGCTTTCCCACGAACTGCAGACTTAGGGGCAGCCCGTCGCTGTTCTGGCCACACGGTAAGGATATGGTAGGAGCGCCGCTGAAATCGTAGGGCACGGTGAATCGCCCCCAGTTGCCGTCGTCCAGTAAGAACGAGGGCCCGTACATCTCCTCCAAGGTGATGGGGAAGGGAGGCCGGGTCATAGTGGGGCAGCCGATTACGTCGATATTCTCGAAGACGTTGGCCAAGAGGCCACGGCAGGCCGAGCGTACGTTATTAGCCTTGGCATATTCGGCCCCGGTGACCGCCGCGCCCATGTCTAACCAGCCTTGGAACCAGGGTCCGTAATCGTCACGGCGTGAAGGATAGGTTGCCTCGTGGGCGGCCAACGCCTCCGAAGCGCAAAGCACTCCCCACGCGTCCATATAGCCGCTGATATCGGGGATTTTTATCGGGACTATCTCGGCGCCCAGTCCTTCCATAACTCGGATACCCGCCAACACGCTTTCCACCAACTCCGGGTCTGTGTCGCCGGAGATGTATTCTTCGTCCAAGCCGATGCGGAGACCCCGGACACCCTGGTCGATTCCCTCCAACATGTCTGGCACCGCGGCGGGCAAAGACGTGGGGTCGTTCGGGTCCAAGCCGGCGATGGCCTGAAGCATTATTCCGGCATCGGCTGCGCTGCGAGTCATCGGGCCGATGTGGTCCAAGGATTCGGCCAAGGCAAACACGCCGTAGCGGCTGACTCTCCCCCAGGTGGGCTTGATCCCCACGATGCCACAGGCGGCAGAGGGAAATCTGATGGAACCGCCGGTATCGCTTCCCAACGACCCGAAACACAGCCCTGCCGACGTAGCTACGCCGGAGCCGCTGGAAGAGGCGCCGCTCCAGAGGTTTGCGCCCCAGGGGTTTATCGGCACCTGAAACTCAGGGTTGTAACCAGCCATGGCGCCCTCAGTGAGGTTTAGCTTGCCCAAGATGATCGCACCGGCGGCGTTAAGCTTCTCGACCACCGTGCAATCAAAATCCGGGACATGATTCATCAAAGCCTTGGTGGCGCCCATCGTCTTCACGCCTTTGGTGAAGCACAGGTCTTTGACGGCGATGGGCACCCCGTGGAGCGGTCCCAGATAGTTTCCGGAGGAGATGGCCCGCTCCGCAGCCTGAGCGGATGTCCTTGCCTGCTCGGCCATGACGGTTGCGTAGCTCTTATATTGTAGGTCCCGTTCCCGGATGCGGTCGAGCATGGCGTCCGTGACTTCCACGGGCGATAGCTCCTTGGACTTAATCAACTCCGCCAACTCGGTGATTGTTTTGAAGTGTAGAGGTGTCTCGCTCATCGGTAGCCTCCTCTTGGCCGCGCTTGGATCCACCAAAATTATGTTGACCACCCGTCCGGCCCACTCAGCCCAGGCGTTGCCTGATTAGGCGGATTCAATCTCCCCGATGAAATCACGCACACTCCCCGCCAGCAGGTCAGGAATCTCCACCTTCATGTTGTGGCCCACGCCTTCGAAGGTCCGCAATCGGGCGTTTGGCATCAGTTCGGCCATCAGACGTTGGACTTCTGGGGGAGTAATCTCGTCCTGGGCAGCCGCCAAGATCAGGGTTGGGGCCGGGATATGGGGCAGCAGCGGGGTGAGGTCCTCTTGCAAGAGACAGCCTTGAAGGGCCAAGACTACTTCGGCCTGGGTTTTTCCTCCTTCGGCGGCGTACCACTTTATCAGGCCGGGTTCGGCCTGAGGACCGAACCTTTTCTGGGCATCGGACAGCAACCAGGCCTCGGTTCCTTCTTCCTCAAGCGTCCGGCGCCACACTGCGGCGTCGATTCCCGCTCCCATCTGAGCCAGTTTGGGGGTGGAGGCCACCAGGCTGAGACTATGGAGCCGCTGCGGGAAGTCGTGGGCGAAGCGCAGGCTGACGATGCCACCGGCGGAGGCTCCTACCAGGTGCACCTTCTCGATCTCCAGGCCGTCCAATACCGCGGCGATGTCGGCAGCCAATCCCGGTAGCGAGAAGGCCCCCGTGGGAGGAGGCTGCGTGCCGGCATGGCCCCGCATGTCGAAGCGGAGTACCCGGTGGTGGCGAGCCAGCGTAGGCACCCAAGCCCGCCATCGGTGCAGGTTTCCCGCCGCCGCATGGTGCAGCAATACAACACTTTTATCCTGCCAGGGCTCGGTAAAATCGTCGAGATGGTAATGGAACCGAGTTCCGTTTAACTGTAGATACGGCATTCGCGTTAACCCTCTCTTATCCTAGTCCTCGGTCATTTCCGGATACAAGCCATGATCCCATCGGAACTGTTGCTCAGGGTACGAGCAACCGCACGATCTCCTCGACTGACGGCGCGTCTTCCAGGCCGTCCACTAGATCGGCCAGGAGGTCTCGGTTGCTTTCAGGCAGGTGGCCGGCGCCCACCGCCCAGCAGGCGTGAAATTTCTCCAGGTGCTGATGCCTGCTCAGCGGTTTTTCCGGGTGCCCCAGCACCTGATCCAGGATCAGTTCGTGCTCCGCTCCGTTTTTGAGACGGATACGCATCCGCTGCGGCACCATGACGTTTTGGTCCGTGATCGTCAGGTCTTGCACCACCGTTATCCGGCCTGCCAATTCGCGGACCGCCGGATCACGGAGCCGCTCTTCCCAGAAATCGGTGATGAAAACCGTACCCCGAATCAAGGCCACTGCCGCGACGTATGGGATCGACAGCTTGGCGTATTGCGGCGACGGAACTCCTTCTTCCAAGGGACGTCCCACCAAACGGTATGGCAACGGCGGAACTAGGACTTCAATGTCGTCCACATCTTCCGCATTGAAACCATGACGTTCTTTCAGAATCAGGACGGCCTCCGCCGCCCCGTGGGTTAGGCGGCCGCAGGGAAACGGCTTGTGGGCTATCTGCTCCACATGCCAGACGCTGCCCAAGTTGGCCAGTACATCCGCAACGTCGTACTCCCCTTCAAATAGCCTGAAGTATCCGTACCGGCCCTCCAGCACCTCAGATGGCCCCTGGATCCCCCGGGCCGACAGTGAGATCGCGGTCACCGCCGCCCTAGCGTTGAAGGCGGTCTGCATGGAGTTCACCTGAACTCCTTCGGTGTGGGGCTGCAGCGTACCGCAGATCTGGCTATATACGATTCCCATAGCGTGGGTTAAGGTTGCCCGGTCCAACCCGGAGATCTTCCCCGCTGCGGCCACGGCGCCAAATGCACCTAGCGTGCCTGGCCGGAAATGCGCGATGGGCGACCTTGACGATAATCCGATCGCACAGGCCACGTCCACGCCCAGCGCGACGGCGGTAAGCAATTCCCTGCCAGTTACTCCACCTTGGGCCTCGGCTACGGCTAACGCGACCGGGAGGACTGTCGTAAAGGCATGGACCACGGCCAAGTCGTGTACTGGGTCGAATTCCTGATTGTGCATCAGGAAGCTATTCATCATCGCGGACGAGGGCGCCGGTAACCGCTCTCCGGAAACCAGCACCGTCGACTCCGGTTTCCCTCCCCAGTCTTGGAGAAGGCCCAAGGTTTCGGCAACGCCGGGAGCCAACGTGCCGGCGATAGCGACGCCGAACGCATCGAGGATGAAGATCTTGGTGGCGTCCACTGCCCCTTGAGACAAGTCTTCATAGCGGGTGTTGACGACGTTACGCACCAAGGCGTCGATGGGATCCTTTCGGCCGGAGGTTCCAGGGGCGCTGCTGGTCATTCGGGCTTGCTCCTACCTACCGCTGCTTTTTGGGTTTCCACGGTCCGGGTTGTCCTTCCATCGGCACGCATACTAGGCATGGCCTGTATCCCATGTCGATAGCCGCACTGGAACTGGGGAAGACCAACCGGTTCTCCGGCTTGGTCCGCCTGCCTGGGGGGCAGTTTGGGCGGCAGAAAATATGAGTGGTTTTGCAGGCGTTAAACATGGGTAGTACGTTAATTTATAACTTTCCTTGTTTGTCTACGATGGAATTAGGCTTAGCACTACTTACTTTTCCGGGACGCGGACCATTCATCGTGGGGAGGGACTTCTTCGCCTACCACGTGTAGGAAGAAGTAAGTTCCCGTGTCTCCCATGAACTTGAACTGTTTACGGATGTCCTGAACCGTGGATGAGAAATCAGGGTGGGACCGGAGGTATTTTTGAAAGCCGCCGTGCTCCTCGTCAAGCTCTACCATGCGCTGAGTGTTGGACACGATCGCTGACAGTTTGCGGCGGTTTCGTATCACGCGGGTGTCTTGACACAGATCGTCCAACTCCGGCTCGGAAAAGCCGGCGACAATATCAGAATCAAAGTCCTGAAAGGCTTCTTTGATGCCAGGCCACTTGGCTTCGACTACTTTCCAGGAAATACCACTTTGGAAAACGGCCTTAGTCATAATCTCTAGGTAATCGCCAAGACTTTTGGGCTGTATTCTTTCCGGTACGGGCATCTCAGTCTCCGTGTGGCAAGAATGTTTTCCTTAAATGACCACCTGACCCATACTGGCGGCCACCCGGCCGTCCTTGATCACGGTGTCCACCCGCTGTAGAGCGGTGATGTCCGACAACGGGTCTCCGTCGATCAAAATGATATCGGCCTTTTTACCTGGTTCCAGGCTCCCAGTCTCCTTGCCTAGGCCGATGGCCTCCGCCGCGAGGCTGGTGGCCGACGTGATGACTCGCTCCGCCGGTATCTCCAACCGGTTGACCAGGAATTCCAGCAACAAGGCGAACTCGTCGATCCGGGTGGCCGTGGACCCAGCATCGCTGCTGGCTACCACTTTGGCGTCCGAATCGTACATCTCCCTTATGGTTCGGTAGCGGGGTTCCAACATCGCCTCCCGCCCATCCCGGTCCATCACATCTTGAATCTCGTCCAAAGGTACCCGGTACCAGCTGGCCGGAAAACCCAGGCTTATGGTTATGCCTTTGTTGATTATCTCCTCAAGCAAACCTTGGTCCACACTGATTCCACCAAGACCCATCCAGCTACAGTGCTCCAAGGAGTCGATGCCCGCTTCGACTGCCGAGCGGATGGCAACTGTTGGGTGTACGTGTGCGGCCACGTGTTTCCCCAAACGGTGTGCCTCGTCGGCGGCCACCCGGAACTCCTCCATGCTGTATTGGGCTGCCAAAGGATTGCTTCCGGGGGTGGCGTTTCCTCCTGAGCCGAAGATCTTGATGCAGTCGGCCCCGCCTTTGATCGTGTAGCGGACGGCTTTCTTCATCTCGTCGAGAGTGTCGACTTCAAGGGACTTGAAGTGGGCTTGCCCACCGGTAATAGTCAACGCGGCCGCACAAGACACGACCCGTGGGCCAGGGATGATGCCCTTGGCAATGGCGTCTCTGATCGCCACGGTGATGAACCCCTTGCCGCCCAGGTCCCTGATGGTGGTGATCCCTGATCTGATCGCCAACAGGGCGTTTTTCGTGCTCAATATCATCATGTCGTCGTCCGACGCGCTTCGTGCATCCATCGCGCTGAGCGGCCCACCGGAGTTGACCAGATGGACGTGGGCGTCGACTAACCCCGGCATGATGGTTCTATTACCGGCGTCGATCACCTCCACCCCTTCGGCGGGCTGGATGTCTGCCTGACGGCCTAGGGCGGTTATCCGGTCGCCATCCATCAATAACGCGGCGTTTTCAATGGTGGTCCCCTTGCCGTCGATCAATTTTGCAGCCTTGATCAAAATGGACATTTACCTGCCGCCTCCTTATCGCGGTTCGCTCGGGTGTGGGAATCGGTTGGGGTGGGGGTGGCGAATACTCTTCAGGTCGCCTGGCCACCGTCGATCTCGATACATTGGCCCACGATAAACTCGGCCTCTTTGCTACACAGCCAGGCGATAAAGCCGCCCATCTCCTCGGGCGTTCCCGCCCGGCCTATCGGTATGGACTCCACCCTTGCGGCCCACTCCGGGCTACGGGGGTATCCATAAAGGGCATCGTTACGGGCGGTGTCGGTGGTTCCGGGGCTGACGCCGTTGACGCGGATCCCGTGGGGCGCCAGGGCCCGTCCGGCTTTGGTTGTGAAAGTGTACAGAGCGCCGCTGGCGGTGGCGTAGGCCAGGTCGGTGGGCCGGCTTATCTTGGCTTCCACCGAGATCACGTTGACTATGCTGCCTCCCCAACCCTGGCGCATCATCACTTTGGTGACCGCCTGGGTACAGAGGAACGCGCCGGTGACCTTCACGTCCATCACGTACCGCCAAGCCTCTTCGGTCAGGTCCTCCAGTTCAGCCCAGGCAGCCATGCGTGGAGCGCTGGCGTTGTTCACCAGAAAATCGATCCTGCCAAACCGCTCCACTGTTCGGTCCACCATGCTTTGGATCTGATCCGACTTGGTAACGTCGGCCACCAGAGGAAGGGCGTCAACTCCCAGGCTTTTGATTTCCTGGGCTACGCTGTCCACGTCTTTCCATCCGGCGTCCTGCTCGTCTTGGGGGAAGGTTGTGGGGTCGCGGCCGGTACCGGCTAGGGTTACATTGGCGCCTTCCCGGGCAAAAGCCAGAGCGGCGGCTCGCCCGATACCCCGCATGCGGCCCGCACCGGTAACCACCGCCACTTTGCCGTCGAATTTGCCCATCACTGCCTCCGCTGAAATATGAAGCCGCCTACCGGTCCCCACGGCTGCTTGGATTGTACCACCGGCTTCTTCGTCTCGAACGAAGCCTGCTCGCCGCTAAGCCGGAGCCTGTAGGGGAGACCGGATGGACAAGCCGCCCAAGCCAACGTAACATGCCCCACGGGGCACTCCCACCGTCAAGCTCCCCTCCAGTCAACCGAATTTAAAGCGTGGTCAATATGGTGGATTACCGGATAGGCGTGGACATCGGCGGCACCTTCACCGATGTTGTCTTCCTGTCCAGCGGCGGGCATGTCCTGGCGAGGAAGGTCGCCAGCACTCCGGACGACTATAGCCGGGCAGTTCTGGAGGCCATAGATAATGGCGTGAAAGAACTGGGCATCGGACCGGATTCCGTGTCAGAAGTGAGCCACGGCTTCACCGTCGCCACCAACGCCATCATTGAGAACAAGGGAGCCAAAACCGCCCTCATCACCACCGAAGGATTTCGGGATGTTCTGGAACTACGCCGAAACCGAGTCCCCAGGCTGTACGATCTCTACTACGAAAAGCCCCCGGCCCTGGTCAAACGCCAGCTACGCCTGGAGGTGCGGGAGCGCCTGAATTTCCAAGGCGAAGTCCTGCGTCCCCTGGACAATGCCGACGTCGACAAGGCCGTCGACCGCATCTTGGAAGAGGAAGTGGAGGCGGTGGCGGTGTGCCTCCTTCACTCCTACGCCAACCCGGACCACGAACAGCAGATCGGCCAAGTGATCCGGCAACGTGCTCCTGATGTGATTCTCACCCTTTCCAGCGATCTGCTGCCGGAGATGAAGGAATACGAGCGCACCAGCACCACGGTGATCAACTGCTACGTCCGCCCGGTAGTGGAGCGCTACCTAGGCCGGCTGATCGAAGGGCTACAGAGGATGGGCATAAGTGTGCCGTTGGTGGTGATGCAGTCCAACGGCGGGTTGGCCACCTCCAAAATAGCCATGGAGAAGCCGGTTTACTGCATCGAGTCTGGGCCTGCCGCGGGAGTAGTGGGGGCTTACCACTTGGGTAGCCGTCTCGGTTTGGACGATCTGATGACTTTGGATATGGGTGGCACCACGGCCAAAGCGTCCATAATCGAAAACGGGGAGATACTTCAAGCCCCGGAATATGAAGTCGGCGGGGACATAAGCGCGGGTCACCGGCTTTTGCGAGGGTCGGGTCACATCCTTCGAGTGCCGTCCATCGACCTTGCGGAGGTGGGGGCCGGTGGAGGCAGCATCGCCAGCGTCGACCGGGGCGGCTCTATCAGGGTTGGCCCTCAAAGCTCCGGAGCCGTGCCCGGTCCCGCCTGCTACCGCCTAGGAGGCCAGGACGCTACCGTCACCGACGCAGACGTTCTGCTGGGCTATCTGAATCCCGAATACCTGCTTGGTGGGGACTTTCCCATCGACCGGGATCTGGCGGAGGAGGCGATCACGAGGGACGTGGCCATGCCTTTGGGAATCTCGGCCGTCGAGGCTGCTCACGGCATTCACCTGCTGGTCAACTCCAACATGGCTCGAGCTCTGCGGGCGGTGTCGAGCGAACGGGGCCGGGACCCCCGCCGGTTCGTCCTCTTTTCCTTTGGTGGCGGCGGGCCGGTACACGCGGCTGGATTGGCCGAGATGTTGGACATCAACCGGATGGTGGTGCCCCCCTTTCCCGGAGTGTTCAGTTCTTTTGGCTTGTTGCTTGCCAACGTGGAGCACCACTTTGTCCGCACCTACTTCAAGATCTTCGACCAGCTTCAAGTATCTGACCTCGCCGAGATTCTCGATGGTCTCTGGGAGGAGGGAAGGCAACAGCTACGGGCCGAAGGGTTCGCTGATTCCGCCCAGCAGATCGTTACCCAGGTCGACATGAAATATAAAGGGCAGGTTTCGGAGTTGACGGTCTTGATGCCGCCGGGGAAAGTCACTCAAAAAACCCTTTCCGAACTCGGAGAGGTGTTCGCCGAGGAGCACGTGAAGAGTTTCGGCTACAGGACAGACGCCCCCTATCAGATGGTCAATCTGCGAGTGATCGCCCGTGGTTTGTCCCAAGAATCGCGGACTCCGGAGCGTTTGGATCTACCGGTGTCTGATCGAAATGGGCCGTCTAAACGCCAGGTGTACTTCGGCGGCGACATCGGTTGGATCGATACTACAGTGATCGACCGTGGCGGACTGACTGACAACCCGGCCGACGGGCCGTTGATCATTGAAGAATACGACTCGACCACCGTGGTCCCTCCCCGATGGCGAGCGTCGGTCGACTCGTGGCGAAACATTATCCTGGAAAAAGGCACGTAAAGGAGATCGATATGCGCCGTGCCACGGATGCGGTCACCAGGGAAATCATCAAGAACGCATTGATGAGCGCCGCCGATACCATGGCCTTGACGGTGGTGCGTACCGCTCGCTCGGCGGTCATTAAACACGGCATGGACTTCTCCACGTCCATATTCACTGCCGAAGGAGAGCAGGTTGCTCAAGGACTTACCCTCCCTCCTCACCTCGGTTCAATGGCGCCGGCGTTGGAAGGAGTGATGAATGCCTTTGGCGACGACGTCCATCCCGAAGATATCTTCGCCAACAACGATCCCTACGAGGGCGGCAGCCACCTGCCCGACATCTTCCTGTTCAAGCCGATATTCGTTAACGACGCCCTATTCGGCTGGACCTGTTGCATCGGGCACCAAACGGACATCGGAGGCCGGGTAGCCGGCGGCAACGCTTGCGATAACACGGAGATCTATCAGGAAGGTCTCATTATCCCTCCGTTGAAGCTTTATGACCGGGGGAACTTGAATCAAGCAGTTTGGCGGATCCTGGAAAAGAATGTGCGAGTGCCGGAAATGGTTCTAGGCGACGTTCAGGCCCTGTTGGCTGCCGTTCGGTTTGGCGAGCGTGACCTGTTAAGACTGGTCGGCGAGTACGGTGTGGAAGAAATGAAAGATTACATGGCTGACATCCTAGACTCCACCGAGCAACTGACCAGGGCCGAGATCAGCTCCCTGCCTCATGGCGAATGGGAGTTCACCGACTACATCGACAACGACGGTATCGACCCTCAACCGATCGCCATTCACGCCAAGGTCAAGATCGACGGGGATGAAGTATTCGTTGACTTCAACGGTACTTCACCCCAAGCCAAGGGCTCGATCAATCCCAACTTTGCTTACACCAAGTCAAACGTTTACGCTGTTTTCAAATGCTTGATCGACCCGGCCATCCAGTCGAACAGCGGCTTCTTCCGGGCGTTTAATATCTCCGCCCCCGAAGGCTGCTTCGTGAATCCCCAGCATCCGGCGCCCGTGGCGGCTCGCGGCTTGGCCGGATTCCGCATATGCCACACCCTGTTCGGGGCTATGGCTCAGGCGATGCCCGAAAAGGTACCCGCGGCATGGGGCGGCGGAGAGGTCGGAATCAGCTTTGGTGGCTACGACCAGAACCGTAAGGCTTGGGTCTATCTGGAGTTCGACAACGACGGACCCCGAGGCGGCGGTCCCCATATCGATGGCGCCGACGGTTTGTCCTCTCCAGTGCTGAATATGGCCAACACGCCGATAGAAAGCATCGAGTCGGAACAGCCGCTGCTTATCGAACGGTTTGGCTTGTATCCCGACACGGCGGGGGCCGGCAAGTTTCGCGGCGGGCTGAGCCTGATTCGCGATTTCCGCATCCTGGCCGAAGAAGCCACCTTCCAACTCCGCACGGACCGCACCGATTTTCTGCCATGGGGAGTGCAAGGCGGCAAGCCGGGGACGCCGACGCGTAACTACCTCAACCCCGACACCGACCTGCAAGAGTTGCCCGGCAAGTACCTGACGACGCTAAAGAAAGGCGACGTTTACCGGGTGATTCAGGCTGGTGGCGGTGGCTACGGCGACCCCTTAGACCGGGACGTTTACGCCGTGCTGGACGATGTCCAACAGGAGAAACTAACTTTGGATCACGTTCGCCGTGAGTATGGAGTTGTCATAGATCCTGGAACCCTGGAGTTGGACCTCAGGGCCACTGAGGCACTACGTGGAGAGATGAGGGTTCGAGAAGGCGAGAACGGCGGTTGAGTCGAAGACCGCGCCGATGCCACTGATCGTAGTCAGTAATCTTGGAGTTACTATATGGCAGATTCAGAGCTAAGAACCGGCAATGTGGTTGCGCTCTTCATTGTGGACAAAAGGGCTGCTCCAATGAAAAAAGTTGAACATATGAATGCGTTAGCCGGACAGGGAATAGAAGGCGACCGGTACTTTCTGGGCACTGGGACATACTCGAAAAAACCTGAGCCCGGCCGGCAGGTCACCCTGATCAAGAGTGAAACTTTGGAGTCGCTCAAGGACAAGTTCGACATAACCGTTAAGCCCGAAGAGTCCCGCCGCAACATTCTGACTCGGGGCATCGAGATCAACGATCTCATCGGAACCGAATTCTTTGTGGGGCCGGTTCGCTTGCGGGCCCACCGGATCACCCAGCCGTGCCTCTACCTCGAGGAACTTCTGGGTCAACCGGGTTTGTACAAGGAACTCTGGGACAACGGCGGCATCAGTTGCGAGATTTTAAGTGAAGGAATCATTAAAGAAGGGGACATCATAACCACTTCCCCTGACTAACCGTGTCCCAATACCGATGCGCTGGCATCCCGGGCTCCGGACGCGGCTATGCAAGGGCTTGCAGGTCGTATAAGCGCTTATAAAGGCCTTGTCCCGCCAACAACTCCTGGTGTGAACCTTCTTCCGCGATTCGTCCATCCTGCAGAATTATGATGCGGCCGGCGTGGTGGAGCGTCGAGAGGCGGTGGGCGATTATAAGAGTGGTGCGCCCCCCCATCAGGTTGGCCAACGCGTCCTGGATCAACGCTTCAGCCTCCGAATCCACGCTGGTGGTAGCCTCGTCCAATATCAGTATCGGCGCGTCTTTCAAGAATGCCCGGGCCAAAGCGATTCGCTGGCGTTGGCCACCGGATAGGGCCACTCCTCGCTGGCCCACCTCGGTGTCATATCCCTGGGGCAAGGTAGCGATGAAGTCATGGATGTTGGCGGCCCGGGCCGCTTGTTCAACCTCGTCGTGATTGGCTTCGGGTTTGCCGTAAAGGATATTTTCCCCGACAGTGGTCGAGAAGAGGAAGGTGTCTTGATTCACCACCGCGATCTGTTTGCGAAGGGAATGGGCGTCTAAACTATCCAAAGGGTGGCCGTCCAGTAGGATACTCCCCTGGGTAGGAGCGTAGAAACGGAGTAAAAGGTTGACTATCGTGGTCTTACCGACCCCGCTCGGCCCCATCAAGGCCACTGCCTCTCCCGGTTGTATCTCTAAAGAAAAATCGTTGAGCACCGGTTTGTCGTCTCGATACCCAAAAGAGACCTCCTCGAACCGCAGGTGTCCCTGGGCTTTGGGTAGAACAACCGTCCCGGTCGACTTAGATTCCTCAGTAGGAACATCTAGCACGGCGAAGATCCGCTGAGCCGCGCCCATGGCTTTTTGGATCCTGAAGTTGGCCTTGCTGAGGCCTTTGAGGGGTTCCTGGACGCGGGCAAGGTATCCCAAGTAAGCGACCAGCGCGCCCACGGTCATCTGCTCGGCCAGCACCCTAGGGGCAGCAAGCCAAATCACCAACACAACGCTGCCGATCAGGATCATCTCCACCGAAACATGATAGTAGCCTTCCAGGCGGGCCAGCCGGACGCTGGCGGTTAATATCTCCTGGGACGTTCCACGGAACCGGATCAGCTCGGCCCGCTCCATGGCGAAGGCTTTCACTATCCTGATGCCCGACAGGGTTTCCGTGGCCAGAGTGGCCAAGCGGCCCATACTGTCTCGTACTTGCCGGGAAAACCCCTTAACCATCCGCCGAAAGATATGCATCACCACCGCTAGGATCAGCAGAAAAGGTAAGATGACCAGCGTCAACTGGACGTTCAACGCGAAAAGCAGCGCAAGCACTCCAAACACCATAACCAGATGGACGCCCGCCTCGGTGACGAATGCCTTCAAGCCTTCTTCTATCGCATCGGCATCGCCCACTTGGCGAGAGACCATGTCACCCACGGGAGTTCCGGCGAAAAAGCTGACCGGCAGGCCTTCGATATGTTGATACAGGTCGCACCGAAGGCGATGTATGGTCCGCTGGGTCAATAACGCTAAGAAATACCGGTGAGCGAATTCAAATACCTGCCGGAGAATCACCGCCCCGAGAAGTCCTAACGCTACCCAAGGCAACAATGAAGCGTCGCCAGCTATGATCACTCTATCGATAAGGATCACGCCGGTGATCCAGGGCGCCACCAGATCCAGCAGCGTAGCGGCGATCATGCTTACCAGAACAAATGGCAGCAAATACCAGTAGTGCCGTACATAACTGAGAAGCCGCAGAAACTGGTTTCGGTTCATCCGAGTAGCTCTCTTCTGTTGGTTCGGGCCGACTGGCTCTTCCACGAACCGATATTCGTTACGTCCGAAGGACGGCTTAGGTTCGCGGGGCACATCCTTATGATCGAGGTTCAGCGGGAATCCACTAGATTATACCGATAGTATAGGACGCTCCAAGGTGGCTGTGTACCGCCGGGTGATCAGCCTGGGGAATAGCGACAACGAATAACGTCACATATTCGTTTGAAACACACCTTATTCAAGGATTGATAAGTTGTAAAACGTAGTGTATTTTGAATGAAGCTAGGCCATTTACAAGTGGCAACACTAGAGCGACACCTAAAGGTTGGAAATCATGGGCATACCGAGAATGTTAAGGCAACTGAATAGCCAGAAAGCGCTCCCATCAGAGCGCGCCGCGACTTATCATGCGTCGAATTGGAATTTCGGCCGTGAGGAGACGACCGCTACATTCGGAGGGTATGCCAGCGATTAGGGATTAAGACATAGAGTCTTGACACGAGCCCTGGTGCTGCAAAGCCCAGGGCTCTTTTTTTGTGGCCTCATGTGGTGAATGTTCGGAAACCTGGTGATCTTGAGAGTTCCAATCAAATTGGCGCCAGACAAAAGGTATTAGAGCCCTATCGAGGTGACATGAAAACTCGATTCTTAAATGGGAAAACAGAACAGGAACGTTTCAGTAAATCGAATAACTGACGGTGGCGGCCCGGCCACCACATGGTCTGGGAGGGCGGCGGCCACGCACCGCCGCCCTCCCAGGGGGGATGATCCCCCACCACATTGGGGTGTGGCCCAGCGGTAGGGCACCTGGCCTGGGACCAGGGAGCCGGGAGTTCGAATCTCCCCACCCCGACCAAAAATTAATCAGCAGGTAACGCCAGTGCGAATCCTGACGAGATCCAGCACCTTAACAATCTAGGAACAGTTGATCAATTGATAAACGGAGCCTCGTGGCCAAGCGGTAAGGCGCCGGTGTTACATACCGGGACCCCTGGTTCGAATCCAGGCGGGGCTACCAACCATGCAAGGCGCTTGGAAGCAGCCGTGCGGGCTGTTCCAGGCTTTGGTGACTGGCATGCTCACCGGCCTAGGCTCCAAGCATGCCTCCAGATCAATCGTCTTTATATTTGGCCCTGTTGCCTATTGGTAGGGCGCCGGTCCTTCAAACCGGATAACCGAGTTCGATTCTCGGCAGGGCTACCACGTTGCGGGGATGGGCGGATCCCTGGGCAGGTCTCATAAGCCAGCTTCTCCGGGTTCGACTCCCGGTCCCGCTTCCGATTCAAGTTAGTCAAAAGGGGTCATAGCTCAGTTGGCAGAGCATCCGTCTGTCGAGCGGAAGGTTACGGGTTCGAGACCCGTTGGCCCCGCCAAAACAAAAATAGGAGGAAGTCATGGGTTCGGTAATGAATTGGGCAAGCACACTCGACGAAAACACTAGGCTTCAGGCTGAGATGTTGTCCCGGTCGGCGGTTATCGCCGGGCACGTGGCTTTGATGCCAGATGCGCACCTGGGGATGGGAGCCACCGTAGGCTCGGTCATCCCAACCAAGGGAGCGGTTATCCCGGCGGCAGTAGGTGTGGACATCGGCTGCGGAATGATCGCCGTACAGACCAACCTCAGTGCCGATAAACTGCCAGACAGCTTGGACGGGTTGCATGGCGAGATCAGCCGAAGCGTTCCGGCCGGGGTAGGGAAGCAGCACTCCAAGACCAGCCATCTAAGCCGGGACGCGGCGCTCTGGATGGACAAGCACCGAGGTTCAGATCGAGTCCAGAGTATGGCTCAGACAGCGGTGCTGCAGTTGGGAACCTTGGGTTCGGGCAACCACTTCGTAGAGGTCTGCCTGGACGAGAACGAGACAGTCTGGGTTGTGATTCACTCCGGCTCGCGGGGCATCGGCAACAAGCTGGCTATCCAGCACATCAAAGTTGCCAAGGCTCTCTGCAACAGCATCCCGCTGGAGGACAAAGACCTGGCCTACTTCCAGGAGTCCCAGCCGGAGTTCGGCGCTTACATCAACGACATGCTCTGGGCTCAGGACTACGCGCTTGAGAACCGGGAGCAGATGATGAACGCGGTCCTGGATCAGTTGTTCCGGCTTACCTGGGGCAAGGAGGTCCAGCGGATCAACTGCCACCACAACTTCACTCAGCAGGAAACCCACTTCGGTGAGCAGGTCTGGGTGACCCGGAAGGGAGCCATCGACGCCGGTCCGGGCAAGCTGGGAGTCGTGCCTGGGAGCATGGGGACCAAGTCATTTATAACCGAAGGGCTAGGCAACCCGGACCCCTACAACTCTTCTTCCCACGGCGCAGGCCGGTCACGGAGCAGGACCGCTGCCAAGAAAGAGCTTTCGCTCGATGGCGTGGACGGTCTCTACGTCTTGATGGAAGGGAAGTCCTGGAATGTAGACCAGGCTAAGGCGCTTCTGGACGAGCACCCCGCGGCTTACAAGGATATCGACCAGGTCATGGCAGACCAAAAAGACCTGTGCCGACCGATCCACGAGCTGCACCAGGTCCTCAACTACAAGGGGACCTAACGGCTGCCCCGTAGCACAACGGCCAATGCACTGCGTTCGTAACGCAGAGATGCGGGTTCGATTCCCGCCGGGGCTGCCACAGCGGTAGGTGCGGGGCATCGAGCAGCCTTTGAAGCTGCAAGGCTGGGTTCGACTCCTAGTACCGCTGCCAACCTGGGGCCGTCGTCTAATGGTTAGGATGGCTGATTCTCATTCAGTCGACGGCGGGTTCGACTCCCCCCGGCCCCACCACATACGCCGTAGAGCGGTGATCGGTGACACCAAGTGGCTGTAACCCACCCGCCCGTTCGGGCTTGAAGGTTCAAATCCTTCCTGCGGCACCAAAATAAACATGGCTCGGCTGGCTCAGTAAATTACGTAAGACGAGCCTATCTGGCCATGGAGCAGATATGGGAGAGTGGTGAAATTGGCAAACACACCTGTCTTAGAAACAGATGCCTTCGGGCGTGGGGGTTCGAGTCCCTCCTCTCCTACCAAAATCAAAGCTGCGCCGCTTGTTCGGCATCCGAGTGACCGGATTTGCGGCCGCAGCACACCATCAGAGGGACGAGCGCTGGGCGCGGTGGAGCCTCCAAATCTCCAGCCCGTGGGTTCGACTCCTACCGTCCCTGCCAGAAAAATAGGAGGCTTCATGCAGCGGAGCGAAAGGCGCGATCAAAAGAAGGACCGAGCCGTGGCCAAGGTCACGCGTAAGTCCAATATCAAGTCACTCTGGGTCAAGATTCGGGCCAGGGAGGCCCGGCTGTCATTGAGCCGTAGCTAAATCGGTTACAGCACCCGTCTCATAAGCGGAAGACTGGTGGTTCGACTCCACCCGGCTCAACCAAGCCTCTATAGCCCAACGGAGAGGGCGTCTGGTTTCTACCCAGAAGTTGTGGGTTCGACTCCTGCTAGGGGCGCCATGGGACTGTAACTCAATCGGCAGAGTACCCGGTTCTTACCCGGGAGGTTGAGGGTTCGACGCCCTCCGGTCCCACCAAATGGAATCGTAGCTCAATCGGCAGAGCAGCGGTCTTTTACACCGAACGTTGAGAGTTCGAGTCTCTCCGATTCCACCAAGTGTCTGTGGTTTTAACGGCAGGACATCGCCGTGCCATGGCGAGGATACGGGTTCGATTCCCGTCAGACACTCCAATCAGCCTTCGTAGCTCATCCGGTAGAGCGGCTGTCTTGTAAACAGTTGAGGGGGGTTCAAGTCCTCCCGAAGGCTCCATCAGCTTCGTGGTGTAAAGGTAGCCCGGCCGGATGTGGCCCGGCAGGACCTGGTTCGATTCCAGGCAAGCTGACCAATCTCATGCCCCTGTAGCTCAGCGGACAGAGCATCTGGTTTCGAACCAGAGTGCCGAGAGTTCGAATCTCTCCAGGGGCTCTAGGATCTGTGACTTAGTGGCTGAGTGCCAGCCCTCCAAGCTGGAGACACAGGTTCGATCCCTGTCAGGCCCTCCAAAGACAATCAAATGCCAGAGTGGCGGAATCGGCAGACGCACCCGGCTCAAAACCGGTCGAGGGAAACCTCTTGCAGGTTCAAGTCCTGCCTCTGGCACCAATATCTCAGTGTGCCCCAGTAGAGCTTCCGGCTTTTAACCGGGCGCGCGCTGATTCGGAGCCTGACGGGCTTCCGCACACCAGGGTAGCTTAATCGGTAAAGCAACCGCCTGTTAATCGGTGGAGTGCAGGTTCGAGTCCTGCCCCTGGTGCCAATCAGATCATTAGTAAGGGCGGCCGTTGCGCCCGCTTATCGAGCGGAAGAACGTGGGATTGATTCCCAAGCCGCCAAAAGGAAAGGTGGCTGAGAGGCTGAAGGCATCCGGTTGCTAACCGGGCGGTCCTTCGCCCGAAGGACCCGTGGGTTCGAATCCCACCCTTTCCGCCATTTGTCTCACGGCATTCCGAGGTAGCTCAGGGGTAGAGCGGTTGCCTGAAGCGCAGCCCTTCTGCTGAAGGGCGCAGCGCGGCGCTGGTTCAATTCCAGCCCTCGGAACCAGAGTGGGGTCGTTCAGCGGTAGGACGTCTGGCTCTGACCCAGGAAACGTTGGTTCGACTCCAACTCCCACTGCCAAATGGAAGGTGTCCGGTTGGTCGAGGACGCTGTCTAGAAAACAGTTGGCCCTAACGGGCTCGGGGGTTCGATTCCCTCACCTTCCGCCACAAATGATTCGTCTGAAGGCGACATGGCAATCTTTGAAGCTGCGAATCGGGGTTCGGGAGTCCTCCCGGTGGCTTCAATAAATCATCCATGGGGGCGTAGCTTAAATGGCGAGAGCGGCTCTCCTGCAAAGAGTCAGGTCTCGGTTCGAGTCCGAGCGCTTCCACCAAACCATAGCGGTGTAATCGGTAACGTGCGACCTCGTATGGGAGAGCCGGGGGTTCGATTCCCATGGGTTACCGCGTATTACCGATGCCCGGGTCAGTGGCGCAATCGGCAGACGCATCCGTCTCAAAAACGGAAGAGTGTAGGTTCGAATCCTACCTGGCCCACCAACTTGTCGGCGTAGCCCAATCAGGCAGAGGCGTCTGGCTTAAGACCAGGTCAGTGTGGGTTCGACTCCTACCGCCGATACCAAGCGCCTGTAGCTCAGCGGATAGAGCAAAGGTTTCCTAAACCTGAGGCCCCAGGTTCAATTCCTGGCAGGCGCGCCATAGGGACGTAGCTCAGGGGTAGAGCAGCCGTCTGATAAGCGGCAGGCCGTTGGTTCGAATCCAGCCGTCCCCACCATAGAAATCAGGACCCGTAGCTTAGGTGGTCAAAGCGGTTCTCCTGCAATGAGTCAGGTCTCGGCTCTAATCCGAGCGCCGCCACCAAGTCATAGCGCATTTGAAGGAAGGGTAAAGTCATGGACACTGGCCGCGACATCGTCGTCATCGTATTCGGAGTCACTGGAACCATTACGTCGCTTGTTCTTATCATCGTTAGCACCAAGCTATACGGAAGGGCGTCTCAAGCGTTGGAGCGGGTAGGTATCGCCGCCGAGGATATCCACGGGGCGGCCGAGGTCGCGCGGAGCAGGGTACGCTTGGCCAAGGGCGTATTCGAGGTTATGAGTCCGGTTCTCCCGGGCCTCGGCTGGTTGAGGGTAACCTCCCGGGGTGCGGCTGCTCTTCCTGAAGCAGTCAGGTTTATATCGCGATTCAAGAAATCCTCAACGCCGCGGCCTTGATATGCGATGGCGAATCATATCTGCCAAGATGTCCCCGAAGAACCCGATCATGATAGTCATCATGCCCACGATGAATTGGCGATCAGTTCACGAGCCCACGCCACTGGTGCGGTTGAAGAATGCCGTGGAACCTTTTCCCGGTGAGTTCCGTCTTGAAAATGAACCTTTCTTCCCGTCTATACGAATATAGGTTGGAAGGAAGAGGTAAGCGGCCCCTGGTATAGGGAGGGCAATTGGAAGAGCAAGAGGCGATCCTACAATGTCAGGCTGGGAATGTGGTGGCTCTGGGAGTTCTCTTTGAGCTTCATCACCGGTCCGTCTTTCGTACCTCTTACGGCATCGTGCGGCGGCACGATCTGGCCGAAGACGTTACCCAGCAGGTTTTCATCGAGCTATTCACCGCCATCAGGCGCTACGATGCGCGCCGCCCCTTCCCGCCATGGCTCCACCGGATCGCGGTGCATCGCAGTCTGGACGAGCTTCGGCGCCGGAAAGGACGGGATGTCCCTATCGAGGACGCCGCCGAACTCCCTTCGCCTTCCACCACCCCTGAGCAGGCCGCCGAGGATTCGGAGCTACGGTCGGCCGTTCGAAACGCCCTGGGCACCCTGGAGCCGAAGCACCGTGCCGCGGTGGTCTTGCGCTACTACCAGGGTTTCAGTGAAGCCGAGACGGCGGTGGCCCTGGGGTGCCGGCTGGGGACGGTGAAGTCTCGTGTCCACTACGCCCTACGCCGGTTGCGCGAAAACTTTGCCGCACTATCCTCTCCTTTGACCACTGAAATGGTGATTCAGCCAACGTCTCATAGACCAAGTGAAACGGCGGACAGAATGAGCTGGGCTGGAGAACCGAAACCTGGAGAAGAAATACTATGAGAGAGAAAGAGATCCCAGAATTCAACGAACAGCTGATCGAGGCTGCCCTGGCTGAAGAGCTGAACAATATCATGCCAAGGCGCGACCTTTGGCCGGCGGTGGAAGCCGGAATACAAAGTCCAGCACAGAAGTCTCCCAGGCGGTGGCTGGCGCCCGCCCTCGGATCGGCGGCCGCCCTTGGCGTGGTGATGCTGGTTCTGGCCGTAACCTTTCCGATGGTGACCCGCTTTTCGAGCGGAGGCGATGCCTCACATTCCCTAGCCATCATGGCATCTGAGTCTACTGGGAGCGCTCGGGCTGTCTTGGATTCCCAACGAACTCCGGCTCCGCAGGTATATTCGAGCACAGACGCCAATTCGAACTCCCAAGCGAACAAGGAGTATCTGGCCTTTTCTAACGCTCAAGCTAGTGCGGGACCTCAGGGTAGTGCGGGACCCCGGGCTACTTCGGTTCCCCAGGCCTTCTCTAGGGTTCAAGCGCTTAGCGTACCCAGTGGGAGCGATGATCAATCCGGGTTTTCTACCGGCGGGTCGGCAACGGTAAACGACGCTCCATACGACGCTAATTTTTTCAAGCACTACGGGGTGAACCCCTTCATCGATACCGAGGATGACCGGTTTTCCACATTCGCCATGGACGTGGATACGGCGTCGTATACCGTGGCCCGGCGTTTTGTGGTGGATGGACACCTGCCGAATCCCGACTCGGTTCGGGTGGAAGAGTTCATCAACTACTTCGATCAGGAATATGAGCCTCCCGCCGAGGGTACCTTTGCCATCCATATAGACGGCGCCCCGTCACCTTTCGGCGGGGAGAAGCGCTGGTTGATCCGTGTCGGTCTTCAGGGCCGCGTTATCCCAACGGCAGAGCGTAAGGATGCGTCTCTGGTGTTCGTGATCGATGTCTCCGGGTCCATGGGCCGGGAGGGCCGGCTCGGTCTGGTAAAAAAGTCCCTTCGCCTGCTGGTGGACGAGTTGCGCCCCACCGATGATGTTGGCATCGTGGTCTATGGGTCTCACGGGCAGGTTGTACTGGAGCCTACCAGCGGCGAGGACAAAGAAGAGATCCTGAATGCCATCTTCAAGTTGACCCCAGGAGGTAGCACCAATGCGGAGGAGGGCTTACGCTTGGGGTACCAGATGGCGAACCGGCTGGTTAAGCCGGGGCGCATCACTCGTGTGATCCTACTTTCCGACGGCGTGGCCAACGTTGGACGTACCGGGCCGGACTCGATCCTAAGGGAAGTGCGCCGCTACGCCAATGACGAAATAACACTGTCCACTGTCGGCTTTGGCATAGGGAATTTCAACGATGTACTAATGGAGCAGTTGGCCAACGACGGCGACGGTAACTACGCCTATGTGGACACTCTCAGCCAGGCCCGCCGGGTGTTCGTCGAGAACCTTACGGGTATGCTGCAGGTGATCGCCAAAGACGCTAAGGTGCAGGTAGACTTCGACCCCAGCGTGGTCAGCCGTTACCGGTTGCTGGGATATGAGAACCGGAGGATAGCCGACCGGGACTTCCGAAACGACACCGTGGACGCTGCGGAGGTGGGCGCCGGGCACACGGTGACGGCATTGTACGAGATTAAGCTCTCGGATGATGTCCAAGGGCGGATCGCCACGGTGTACATCCGTTATCAAGACCCTGAATCTGGCGATGTCCAAGAGATCTCTCGAGAATTCCACCGGAAAGAGTTAACAACAGTGTTCGAGGAAGCATCGCCCCGCCTTCAACTCGATGCCGCAGTGGCCGAGTACGCGGAGATCCTTCGCGAGAGCTACTGGGCCCAGGACAGCAACATGGAGCAAGTGATCGCGGTGGCGCGACGGGTCAACAACTTGTTGTCTGGCGACCAAGATGTGGAAGAATTCACCGGCCTCGTTGAGAAGGCGGGACGGATCGCAGGGAGCGCCGCCAACGAAACACCTCTCCTTGACAAGCGGTAAAAACGGGCAGGTAGTTTGCCCATCACTGACGGGCAAACTACCTGACCCTTAACAACCAGAAAAGCCCCCTCATTGAGGGGGCTTTTCTGTTATTAGGTTCCACCAAGCTGATCTGAATATACCTACAAGTTAAGAGCGTGTTCTTCGTAATCCTTTAGCTTGTTGTAGATCTGGAGCCGGTGCCGGTATGACTCCAAAACTATGATCCGGTCGTCGGCGTCAATGTTTACCGCCACCGGCCGCCGGAACCTCCATTCAGGCTCCAGATCTACCCGGCGCCTGGCTTTGACAATGTCGGGATTGGCGTCGATGTACGTTTGAGTCCAGCGCGAAGGTTCTTGGGCGTCACCGGCCAGCGCGGTTATATATTGGCCGTCGGCGGCGTAGATCTGGACGCGGTGGTTCCCCCAGTCGGTTACGTACACATCCCCGTCCGAGTCCACAGCCACACCGGATGGCCCTTTGAGAGAGCCCGCCCCGGTGCTTGAGGCTTCGAACTTAACCAGCAACTCTCCGGTAGGGGCGAATTTTTGCACCCGATTATTTCCCCAATCGGCGACGTAGATGTTGTCGTGGCGATCGACGCAGATGCCCCACGGCATCTCCATATCTCCGTCGCCGCTACCTTGCTTCCCGAACTTGGACTGGAACTCGCCAAGCTGACTGAAGCTTTGCACCCGGTGATTCATGCTGTCCACGACCCAAATAGTTCCGCGGGAATCGAAAGCGATACCTGACGGTCCGTTTAGCTGGCCGTCTTCGCTGCCGGGCTTGCCCCAATGATATCTATATGCGCCCTCTTCGTCGTATATGGTGATCCGGTTGACATATTCATCGGAAACGAACACTCGGCCGTGATTGTCTAGATCGATGGACCGGGGCCAAACAAAGCGCCCATCTTCGGCGCCAACGGAGCCGAACTGGCCTTGAAACTGCTGGTCAAAGTTGATCTTGCTGACACGCTGCCCTAACTGTTCCACACCGCGGCTCAACACATAGATCCGGCCGTTCGCTCCCAGGACGAAATCCTGGGGGGCCCAAAATCCCTGGCCGGACTGACTGTACATGCCGATGCAGTAGCTGTAGTCATAAACCCGGCCGGCGGCGACGGTGGTCAGCATTTCTGCTCTCCGGTGAAAGAATCAGTGATTCGTAGGGCTAGACGAAGGACATCTGCTCGAAGTTTCCGCCGACGATTGGCACCGGGTCGAGTCCCAACCATTTGTCGGCTAAAGTGGAGTAAAAGCCACGGAAATCGTAGTTGGGGGCCAGGTCTCCTTGAGAGAGATCTCCCGGTTTCAACGACGGATAGGTCCCGTACATCCCACCATTTACCCGGTCGCCGATGGCGAACGCCACCCCAGCCGCCCCGTGGTCGGTGCCGGTTCCATTATCGCGGACGCGGCGGCCAAACTCGCTGAACACCATCATGACCACCTCGCCGGCCGCATTGTGCTCACGAAGGTCGGTGAAGAAGTCGGAGATGGCAGCGGAAACTTCCATCCAAATCTTGGTATGTGATCCCAACTGGTCGTAGTGAGTGTCGAAGGGCCCGTGAGACGTGTAAAAAACCTGCGTCCCCAGACCGGCAAGATGCACCTGCGCCACGTCTCTTAGGCGCCTGGCGATTGTGTTATTAGCGTATTCGACGTTTGAAGAGTACGTTTCAGGCGCGACCCGGATGATGTCGGCTCCTCTCAACGCGTCTCGTCCGGCCTGTCCCAAATATTCCATCGCCGGTCCGGCGCCGATGGCGGGAGCGTACATCTTGGCGAAGCTGTCCAATAATTGAACCTGCTCTTGATCGGACGCGATCCCCGGATTCGATGAGAGCACGCCGTAGGTAGGAAGGTGGTTGACGGAGGTAACCGGGACCCCCCGCATGGTGAGCGCCCGGGGCAACCCCTGACCTAGATTCACTCCCTTTAGCACGTTCTCGCCGCCGGGATCCAAGTCCCGGATGACCTTGCCGAGCCAGCCGTTGATCCCGATGGAATCCGGTTCGCAGGTATGCCAGATGTCCATGGCACGAAAGTGGGAGCGGGGTGAATTGTCGAAACCGATACCGTGAATGATCGCCATCTTCCCGGCGTCGTAGATCTCTTTCAACGGCTCGGTATCAGACCGGAAAGCCAGTTCATCATCTATGATCAGCAATTGGTCTTCAGCGATATTAACCTTGGGCCGGTTATCCCAATACAGAGGATCGGCATAAGGAACGATCGTATTGAGGTAATCGTTGGCCCCGGTAAGCTCTAATACGACCAGCACGGGGTCCTTATGGGTTGATGCCATGCTCTTGTCCTTCAAGACTATTTATAGACCCTCGCCTAGGCAAACTGATATTCCCGGGAGGCGGCGATCAGGGTTAATATCTTGCTCACCTTCCCCACTGTAGCTCTAAGTTCCTCATTGGTGTTCCAAGACAACTCGCCATCTTTTTCGGCATGAGCCATCAACTCAGCGCGAGTCGCCTCGCTGACTTCCAACGGCCCCATGGTATCAAGGCAAGCTGCCACTATCGCCTGGGGAGAAAGCTTCCCTTCCGCAAGCCCATGCGTCAGCACACGTTTAATGATAGCCTGCACCCCGGGTATGGACGTGTCGCCTAGTATTCTCGCGGCAAAATTCACCCGGCGCATCAAGACGCCGGGGTCGATCCATTCTGATCCGGTGTGCCAACCTTCCACGCTGGGAGGATTGAGAAGCTCCTGTCCCTGCCAGCCGCATTCCAACGCCAGATTGTTGAAGCCTGGCATGAAGCCGCTATAGTTGCCTACCATACGCACGGTGCCAACGATCAATTCGGCCGGGCATTTCACTCGGGCGAAGCGGGCACTCTTGAAGAACTCTGAGTTGAACAATACCCGCAAGATAGACCGGATGTCACCACGGGATTCATCGTAGGCATCCACCAACAACTGGATGGCATCAGGATCGATGGGTGGTGTAACGTGCCAACTGGACACGTGAGGCTCGTCGGCGACGAAGAACCTGTAGAGGTGACGGGCCAGGAACCGGGCTGTTGCCGGCTGGTTCGCGATAATGTCGACGATGTCTTCGCCGTCGAAATTGCCGGTATGCCCTAGGAAGGTCTTCTCCCGATCGTCGTGGTCCTCAGGTTTGTACTCGAATTCCCAGTAAAAGCGGCCCAAGGGATTACGGGGAATCTTGGGCGCGATCGTCCATCCTGTGAAAGCCCTGGCTGCTTCCCGGATATCATCCTCCGCGTAGTTACCGACGCCCAAGGAGAAAAGTTCCAACAGTTCCCGGCCCCAGTTTTCGTTTATGGCGCCGTCATGGTTGCCGTGGTTGTCCAACCAGAAGATCATGGCCGGCGACTTGGCAAGCTCCACCAGCAGGTCACGGTAAGTGCCAAATCCGTATTCACGGAACATGGCGATCTGTCGAGTCAGCTCCGGTGGATTGTCTACTTTGGAGTTGCTGGTGGCGAACAACTGATGCCAGAAGAGGGCGATCTTCTCTTCCAGAGGCCGCTTGGTGTTTATCATCCGGTACACCCATTCGGCCTGATTGATCGGCGGCGCCGCGGCCCCCTCATAACCCGGGAACATGCGGTACAGCAGTTCGTCGTCTATGGCCGGCCGGCACTCCGGATGCAGGAGCTCTTCGACCACGGCTTCGTACCCCTTGGAGGCGCGCTCCTCCAGTTCCTCACGGGGATCGCCGAAGCCCGCGCGCCGCATCAAGTGGGCCATCAATCCAATTTCTTCTTGGAGGGCCATTGCCACCTTTCCGTTTATCGAGTCCCCAGCGCTAAGCCAGACCTGATCGAAGTTGACGCCTTTAGTAAGCCGGCTTGGCCGGGAATGGAGTCAGTTGGAGCTCGTGGGTCCAACAGGATCTATCTTGGGTGTGGAGGTAATAGAAAGCCTCGGCGATCTTAACAGGATTTATTATCAAGTCAGGCTGCTGCTGGCCTTTGGGCGTGGCTCGGGTGCCCGGAGAATCAATAGTGCCGTCGATCACGACATTGGCCACGTGCACGCCGTATTCGGAATATTCCTCCGTCAGCACCTGCGCCAGCGCGCGCATCATCACTCTCGGATAGTACAGCGACTGTCCGGTTTGCCGCTTTCGTCCGCGCAATGATGCCGGGTTGTTCGAGATGAGGAAAGAGCCTTCACCTCGCTCCCTCATGTAGGGCAACACTTCCTTGGCGACCAAGAACGGTCCACGGCTGGCGATGTGCTGCGCGGTTTCGAACATTTCGAGCGGCATGTGTTCAAGTAATTCTTTCTCCGGCGGAAGGTCACGCCCCTCCAGGTAGCCCGCGTTGTAGACCAAGACATCCGGGTCGCCGGCTTGCTCTCGAATCTCGGTGAACGCGTTTGATATGGAGTCTTCGGACACCAAGTCCAGCTCGACAATCATGCTTTCGCCGCCCTGCTCGCCGATCGCGCTATTCAGTGCAGCCGCATTGGCGGCGGTACGGGTCGTCAGCACGACGAAGAAGCCCTCATTCGCGAACTTTTGGGCTATGGCGCCCCCGATGCCCCAGCGCGCGCCGACGGGAATGTCGCTGTCGTCCAGCACCTTACCGTGCGCCAGTTTGGTATTGCGGCCATCTGCCTGCCACTTGGATGTCGCCCCCACCACGACGGCGACCGGTTTACGGGCTGAGTTCATGTTGATTCCTTTGATGATCGACGGGCAATCACCGCCTGCGATCTAGCGTTCCGTGTTGATTTTCCTTGCGATGATATACGGTCGGCTCGCCAAAGCCGGGAGATTAAGATACTTTCTTGTAGACCTGAATGCGGTCGCGGCGGCAGTCCACAATCATGATGCGGTTCTCTTCATCCACTTCCACCGCGATGGGTTCACGGAACCGCTTCTCCATCTCTAACATGTCTGGAACGGTGTCCCTCTGCTCGACGACGTCCGGACTTCCGGCCAGTTGAAGCTCGGCCCACTTGGAGAGATTGGCATCGCCGGTCCACGTAGTAACAAAGTTACCCCGAGCGTCAAAGACTTGTACCCGGTCGTTCAGCCAGTCGGTGACGTAAATATCCCCGTCCTGGTCAACCGCCACTCCGGTGGGCCGATTGAGCTGACCCTCTCCGGATCCGGATGTTCCGATCTGCAGCAGGAACTGGCCTTCAGGTGTGAACTTTTGAATGCGGTCGTTGCGCCAGTCGGCCACGAATATGGCCCCATGGACGTCAACCGTGATGCCCCAAGGCTGATTGAGCTGTCCTTCGCCGGCGCCGAATGTGCCAAACCCGGATATTAGCACGCCTTCGGGTGTGAATCTTTGTATGCGATGGTTGTTGCCGTCCGATACCAGGAGATTGCCCTCGGAGTCGAAGACCAGGCCGGATGGGCCGTCCAGCTCGCCGTCGCCACTACCTTTGGTTCCCCAAGTTCCCTGGGGCTGGCCGTCCTGGCTGAAGATCACGATGCGGCTCAACCACTCGTCGGCGACAAATACCCGATCGTCTGGAGCCACCGCGATGGAGAGGGGCCAGATAAATTGCCCGTCCTCGGTACCCCGTTGCCCGAATTCACCGTGGAAATCCTGGTTAATGTCCAGCCACGAAATCCTGGTGCCGAAGGGCTGCGCCTCGTTGGCGCGGTTGATCACGTAGATGTTGCCATTCTTGGCCAGGGCCAGATCTACCGGATTACGGAACCCAATGCCCGATAGATTAGTGCGGCCCAGAGTAACGTCGTAACGAAAATCTCGAGTAACCTTTGCTTGCGTCGTCATTTCTTCCTCGCGGCTATCTGATACCAACAAACCCGCGACGGGGTTAGATGAAATCCAACTGCTCGAAGCTGCCACCGACCACCGGCTTGGCGTCGAGGCCTAACCACCGCTCCAAGATGGTGGAGTAAATGCCCCGAAAGTCGTAACTAAAACGGAGGTCTCCATCCAACTGGTCTTCCGGTTTCAGAGAGGGATATTCGCTGTACATGCCTCCCTTTATAGGATCTCCGATCACGAACGAACCGCCTCCGGACCCATGATCTGTACCGGAACCGTTGTCGCGCACCCGGCGGCCGAACTCAGTGAAAAGAAGCATGACCACGTTGTCTGACGCGTCGTGCTCCCGTAGGTCGTCGTAGAAGTCGCATACGGCCGGCGCCAGATCGTCCCAAAGCTTCTTATGGTCGGCCACCTGGGTGGCGTGCGTGTCATATAGGGCATGTGAGCAGTAAAAAACCCGGGTCCCCAGGTCAGCTAGGTGGACTTGAGCGATTCCTTTGAGGGCTTGGGCAATCGAGTTATCAGCGTACTCAACAGTGGAGGAGTATTTTGCCGGGGCAACTTTTAGAATGTCGGCGCCCTTGAGGATATCCTGTCCGGTTTGGGCCAAGTAATCCATCACAATGCCCGATCCGACCGCGGGAGTGTACATCCGGGCAAATACGTCCAGCGCTTGGTTTCGTTCCTTGTCCCCTTCGATCCCTGTCAGAACGCCGTACTGCTCTAGATTAGCCACGGATGCCACTGGGACACCAGGCACTGCCAGGGCCCGGGGCAGACTCTGACCAATATTCACCCCAGTCAGGACATTTTCCGCAGTGGGATCGAGGTCGCGTATCGCTCTCCCCAACCAGCCCTCGATGCCCATTATTTCAGGCTCGCAGGTGTGCCAAATGTCCATGGACCGGAAGTGAGAGCGGTTTGGGTTGGGATAACCCGCGCCGTGAATGAGGGCCATCTTGCCCGTGTCCCAGAATTTGTCCTTCAGCGGCAATAACGAAGGATGAAACGCCAACTGGCCGTCGATCGGCACGACCTCGTTCTGGGGTATGGACACGACGGGACGGAAATCATAATAAAGTGGGTCTGCGTAGGGTATAACCGTGTTCATGTAGTCGTTGGCGCCTGATAGCTGAATGACCACCAAGACGGGGTCTTTTGTGGAAGTTGTCATCATTCTCCCTCCGTTGGTTTAGGCGAACTGGTACTCTCGAGAAGATGCGATCAGCTGGAGCAGCTCCCCCACCTTCCTGGCGAAGGAGGCGCGCTCCTCTTCAGTATCCCGGCCCAGCGGGCCACCCCGCTCGACGTGAGCGATCAAAGCAAGGCGGGTGTCCTCTTCGACGCGTATGGAACCCATCAGCTCCAAACAGCCGTCGACGAAATCACTGGGGGAAATGGACTCCGTGATGTCGCCAAGACGCTCCACGATTCGCTGGACCCCCGGCAGGCTGAGGTCACCCACCCGGTTGGCGACGAAATTGACCCGGTTGACCAACGCTCCGCTGTTGATCCACTCTTTACCGCCGTGCCAACCCTCCACACTGGGCGGGTTCAGGAGAATCTGCCCCATACCGCCGGCTGCACCCACCAGAGATTCGATCCCAGGAGCGGGCGTCAAGTGATCGCCGACCAGCCGCATCGTGCCAACCACGACCTCCACCGGGCTCTTCACCCGTGCGTACCAAACGCTTTCGTCCTTAAAGAAGTCGGAGTTGAACAACACCCGCAGCACCGACCGGATGTCGTAGTCGGACTGCAGGTAGGCATCTGCCAGGACGTTGACTGCCGCCGGGTCCCGGGGCGGTGTGGTCTGCCAAGCCGGTACCTGTACCTCGTCGGCTACGAAGAAATCGTAAAGATGGCGGGCGATGAACCGGGCGGTGGCAGGTTGCCTGGCAATGATGTTGATAATATCGTCCCCGTTAAACCGTCCTCTTTGGCCCAAGAACACCTTCTCACCGTCATCGTGGTCTTCCGGGTCGTATTGGAACTTGAAGGCGTGGCGTTGGTAGGGAATAAAGGAATTCATGGCGGGCGCCAGGGTCCAACCGGTAAAGGCCCGAGCCGCCATCTTGACGTCATCCTCCGTGTAGTTGCCCACTCCCATGGAGAAAAGCTCCAGCAATTCCCGGCCATAGTTCTCGTTGATCGAGTCCTTGTGGCTGTATCTGTTGTCCAGATAGATAATCATTGCGGGATCCCGGGACAAGGCCACCAACAGGTCTGGATAGCGGCCCAGAGCCTTCTCCCGGACCATGTCTATATGAGTGTCCATGGTCTCGGGGTGGTCTAATTTGGAGTCGCCGCTGCACAGTATAGTGTGCCAGAACAGGGTCATCTTTTCCTGCAACGGACGGGTGGTGGCAATCATCCGCTGCATCCAAAAGCCCTGAATCTCCGGCATGGCGTTACCGAGGTGACCTCCGATCATATGGCGCCGTGCCACGTCCTCTTCCCAGTCAGGTTTTTCCTCGGCCCGGAGCAACTCTTCCACGGTGGCTTCGTAACCCTTGGCCACTCGCGCCTCTAGTTCCTCAAAGGGTGCGCCGAACCCGGCGCGGCGCATCAAGTGGGCCATCAGTTGTATTTCATTATTCGCCATGGGCGATTCTCCTTTCGATGAGAGATCAGGTGGTAGCTCGATCGATCCGGAATTTCCCGTGTCATCTCATCTTGATCTAGGCCAACGAGGTAATGAGAGTATATGCTAGCCTTTGGATGATGGGCAACCATCATCTTCCTAACCCTTAGGCGCGAGTTCAGTCAAGAAGAGAATCACATCGAGCCTAAAGGGTAACTATTCCTCAGTGTCACTACCTGAACGCAACACCAAGCAGCATCATGGAGGGAAATAACGTGCTTAAAGAAGGGGACCTGGCTCCGGAGTTTTCGGCGATGGACCATGCGGGAAACGTGGTTAAGCTGTCAGACCTTAAAGGGCAGAAGGTCTGGCTATGGTTCTTCTCCTCACCGGGAGGCAATAATTGAACTCGCCATAGTCACGGGTACCGTGACAACCTTTCAGACTTCCAGAACAAAAACATCCGGATATTTGGGGTCAATGACCGGGACCCGGAATCGGCCCGGGCATGGGTAGAGAAGGAAGGGCTGCCTTTCCCGGTTTTATCCGACCCGGACCGGTCCATCGCCCTGGCTTACGGCATGTCAAAAGAGGGTGATAGCCAATACCTAGCCAACTCAGCCGAAGGTAGGCGGCCGGCCGTCATCATCGATGAAGATGGTCTGGTGTTAAAGCTGTTGCCAGACTTGGCGACCGTAGAGCAGCAAAACGAGACTCTGGCGACCCTAGCCTGAGAATAATCATTAACTTGCCGGTGCATCGAACCGGGAGATACTAAAGGCCTCCAGCGAGCGAGGGTCTCCATCTAATATGTAGCTAGCTACCAGCTCGGCGCTACCTGGGCTCAACATGACCCCGGCATGATCGTGCCCGCAGGCTATGCTGACTCCATCCCAGCCGGGCAGCGGCCCCATGATTGGGATTCCGTCGGGTGACCCCGGCCTGACCCCGGCTCGGGCGCCCACAAAAGAGGCGTCTTCTAAGGCCGGGAACAGTCCGATCGCCGTGGCCAGCAGCTGCCGGATAGCATCAACGGTGATCCGAACGTCGAAGGCGCCCTCTTCACGGGTCGCTGCTACTAATAGGCTGCTATCGGCCTGAGGCACCACGTATCCCTCGAAGCTGCGAACCGGACATTTGGGAAGAAATCCGGGTTTGCGAAGTAGGATACGCTGTCCTTTAACCGGACTGATCGGCAAGGCTTGCGGCAACCAACGACCGGGAATGCCCGTCCACGGGCCCGCCGCCAGCACAGTGTGGCCACACTGATAAGAGCCGGTTAGAGTACGCACTCCGACGACGCTTTGCCCAGAGGTTTCTAAGCCGATTACCTCAGTTTCTTCCAGGAACACAGCCCCCAGGCCGGTGGCGGCATGGACCAAAGCGTCCACTAATCGCTCCCCATTGACGCACCCTTCCCTAGGCGAAAAGACGCCTCCTAGGAGTCCGTCACTCACCTCCGGTTCCAGCTCCCGAATCTCCGGCGCATCCAGCCACCTGACGCCTAACCCAAGCTCACCCTGCCACGTGAGGTTTCGTTTTAGCTCGTCAACCTGTGCCGGTGTAAATGCTACCTTTAGGATACCGCGGTGCTGGAACTCGGGATCGACCCCGCCCTCGGCCAGCTCACTCGCCAGTAGTGGGAACAAGTCCAGACTCCGGATGCCCAGGCCGAAAACGGCCTTGTGGGCCGGGTCCAAATGCCAAAGAGGGCCGATCACGCCGGCGGTGGCGCCCGACGCGCCCGAGCCGAATCGTCCGCGTTCCAGCACGGTGGCCCTAATACCTTGTTTCGCCAATTGATAAGCGATGGAGCAACCGATCACTCCGCCACCCACGATAACTACATCCGCGTTCTTTGAAATCAAAATTTCGGCCCCCGCCATTCGGCGATTCTGATCTATCTGCCCCGTTGGGACATTAGGCCACTCCGCTTGTTCCGCGGTAACGCCCTGAGAGAGGCCAGTATACAATGCTGATGCTCCAGCAACGGTCTGAGGTCGCGGACCGGCGATGAGGGTTCCTCCATGGCGAGCAGAGTCCACGCGCTTTAAATCAAAGACATTGGGCGAGATCATTGACCGAATTCCAGTTCTGCCCAAAGTGTGGCGACCGGCTACATACGCTAGATGGACGTTTGGTATGCCGGGGATGTAGCTAAATCTTTTATCGAAATCCCGCGGTAGGAGTGGCGGTGATCGTTCAAAAGGAGCGAACGATCCTCCTCGGCCGCCGTGCCCGCGGGCCGTACAAAGGGGCCTGGTGTATCCCTTGTGGCTATCTGTAGTGGGGAGAGGAAGTGCGGGCCGGGGCTAAACGGGAGTTCTTGGAGGAAACAGGACTTCAGGTAGAGGTTGGACCCGTCTATACCGTGCACTCCAATTTTCACAACCCTCAGTCCCTTACGTGGGCATCTGGTTCCGTGGCAACGTCATTGCCGGGAGCCTACAGGCCGCAGATGACCTGGACGCTGCCGACTACTTTCCGCTGGATGCCTTGCCGGAAAATTTGGCCTTCCCTACCGACATCCTTGTATTGGAGCAACTCAGGCAGGAATCCTAAATTCCCCGCTTGACCCGTCGATGGACAATCCGCCTCCCTGAAGCTACTATTCCCCCATATTAGCCAGCGAGCGAATCCAGGGTCGCATAGACCGCCTCTTGGACGAGGTGGACGAGGCGATGAGGGAGCTCAACTGGGAGCAGGTTCGCGACCGCTCCCAAGCTGTTCTAGCTCTTGACCCCAACAACCAAGACGCCCTCACCTTCCTGGCCGCGGCGGAACGGGCACTGGGCGGTTCAACTGCTCCGACGACCGTTACTCATACAGCTCCCACACTTACTACGACTCCCGCCACAACACCAGACCAACCCACCTCCTTCGCCAACGGCCGTTACCAGGTCAAGCGGTTCCTGGGCGAAGGAGGCAAGAAAAAAGTGTACCTGGCCCACGACACAACGTTGGACCGGGAAGTGGCTTTCGCGCTGATCAAGACTGATGGTCTGGACGAGACCTCCCGTACCTGGAAACGTGAAGCCCAGGCCATGGGCCGCCTCGGCTCCCATGCCCATATCGTCACCGTTTTCGATCTCGGCGAAGAAGGGGACCAGCCATACATGGTCACCGAACTCATGGGTGGCGGAGACGTGGAAGGGATTATTGAAGATGCCGAGAACCACCGGCTGCCCCTGGAACAAGCAATCAAAATCGCCCAAGAAACCTGCCGGGGGATGGAGTTCGCTCACAGCCGGGGCATCGTCCACCGGGACCTGAAGCCGGGCAACGTCTGGCTGACGGAGGACGGCATCGCCAAGATCGGCGACTTCGGCCTGGCCGTGGCCCTGGACCGGTCCCGCCTTACCATAGAAGGCATGATGGTAAATGCAGATACATTGATATAAAGCTCTCTATCTGATAGAATCATGGCATCCCGGTTTATCGAGGCTGCCATGCCCACCGTTATAGATACCGCCACCGCCGCCGGCTACTTCAGAGTATCCTCCCCTGGGCAAGCCGGGGAGCGCCACGTATCCCTGGAAGTCCAGCAAGCCTCTTTCCAGAACTACTGCCGGACAAACCACCTCGACCCAACCGCTACCTTTACCGACGTTGCGAGCGGCCGAAAGGATGACCGGCGGGAATACCGAAAGATGCTGGAACACGTCGCCCAAGAAGGCATCGGCAACGTTGTGGTGCTTTTCCTTGACCGCTTTGGCCGTAACCCAAGGGAGATCTTACGCCGCTATTGGGAATTGCAAGAGGGCGGGACCACCGTCCAGAGCGTCAACGAGGATTTACGTGAAGAATTGCTATTGCTTGTCCGTGCGGGGATTGCTGGTCAGGAATCAAAGCGCACGTCAGAACGGGTACGCCTGGCCCTCCGGGAAGCCGCCTCAAGGGGGAAGCTGGTGAGCAAGTTGCCGTTTGGTTACGTCAAAGTACATGACCGGGACGGTGTCCACGTCGAACAGGTGCCGGAAGAGGCCGCAGCTGTCCGCCTGGCCTATCAATTGGCGACCGTCCGCAACATGGGATACAAGGCGATGGCCGATGAATTAAACCGCCAGGGATACCGGACAAAACTAGGGTCCTTCTTCGCGGCCCAATCCTTGAAATTGATACTGTTGAATCCGGCTATGGCCGGTAACCCGGTGTTCAAGGGTCATCTTGGAGAGCCTATCGTCAACGAAGGCGCTTACCCAGCCATCCTCAGTGCCGAAGAATGGGTAACCCTGCAACAGCGGCTTGCCATCCGGCGGGAGGGCCAGCACCGCGGGAACATGGATAACAGTGTTTATCTGCTATCTGGGATACTCCGCTGCGGCCATTGCGGCGCTGCTATGGCGGGTGAGAACAAGGGAAAGCACCGTTACTACACTTGCACCGGCCGGAAAATGGCCCGGGAGCTATGCTCCGAGGGCCGGAATCACCGCCAGGGGGCCTTGGAAGAAGCCATATTGGAGCATCTGAACCAGTATTCTGACCCCGATATGGTCCGGGAGTTGTTAGACGCCCAGGGCCAAGAAACGGACAACCGCGATGAAACCGAGCTTACCCGGGTAAATGCCCGGTTAGCTGAGTTGGAGCGGGGCTTTCTAAATGACCTGGACCGGGTAGACCGGGAAATCATGACCGAGTCGGAATACCTGAAGCGGCGAGACGTACGCCGCGAGGAACAAGAGGGGTTGCAGCCCCGCAAGGCCGAGCTAGAGGCCAGCGTTGCCGCCCAGCAGGACATGGAAGCCCAAGCCGCCGCCGTTCCGGTGAAAGTGCGGTCATTTGTGGAGGACTTCCGGGATATGGAGGTGCCCCAGGCCAAGGCCATCCTTCAGGGCATCATTAAAGCGGCGCACGTTTTCAAGGACGGGCG
>Ga0310122_10000107_pt1 | contig 52081 bp, 41 predicted proteins | sample CB6_Bottom_1051__FD_203503 | JGI IMG/M metagenome (GOLD analysis project Ga0310122, IMG submission 203503) | Marine microbial communities from Western Arctic Ocean, Canada - CB6_Bottom_1051 | ecosystem: Environmental > Aquatic > Marine > Oceanic | place: Canada: Western Arctic Ocean | collected... | reverse complement strand
ACGTTTGCTAACACCGGTCTGTTGTTGGCAGTGAATGATGTGCGCACCGGGAAAGTGGCTGGCATTTTTTCTGAACGTCCAACTCAGTCCTGCCTCTACTGGACTAATGGATTCATCATATTCATGGCCATACAGGCCTAAGCCGGCTTCCAGCCGCAAACTATCTCGAGCGCCCAGGCCTATGGGTCTAATAGCCGCAAAGGCTAATAATTTTCTGGCCAGAGGTTCGGCATACTGGTTATCAATAGAAATTTCAAAACCATCTTCGCCTGTGTAGCCACAGCGGCTGATAATACAGGGCATGTGTTCAATTCGGGTAGTACAAGAGTGCATAAAGCTCAGGGTTGAGGCGGTTGCCGATAATTGAGCCATCAGCTGCTTAGCCAAAGGGCCTTGTATCGCAAACAAAGCCTGATTAGGCAAAATTTCAAGCTGACATTGACTGGATAAATGTGTCTGTAAATGCGTTAAGACTTTTGCTTTACAGGCAGCATTTACCGTCAGCATAAAGCAGGTATCAAGTCGATTGATCATAATGTCATCAATAATACCGGCATTAGTCCGGGTCAACACGGCATAACGTAGCTGACCGGGTTGTAGTCCCTGGATATTGCCCGGCGTGAGGGTTTCAAGGGCCTGGGCTACTGAAGCACCGCTCAGGGAAATTTGTCCCATATGAGAAATATCAAAAAACCCCAGTTGCTGCCGACAATGCAGATGTTCCTTAATAATACCGTCGGCATAATGCACCGGCAGAGTATAAGCAGCAAAATCAGTCATTTTGGCCGCTAATTCAAGATGTAGAGCATACAGTGCGGTTCTTTTCAGTGCTGCCATGACTGGAAATAGTTATATCAGCTGAAACGGCTTAAGCAATAAAACGCCCGGGGGTTTTTGAGCGTCGTTTTTTTTCTTCTTTGATATCTTGCTGCTGTTGCCGATATGGCAATAGCATAAAGTAAATGGCTAAGGCCAGAAATAGCCAGAACTTGATTCTATAGGCGTGTTCTAACTGATCTAACAATATGGGGTGATTCAGTAAATAAAGATTGAGGGAATCGAAAAGGTCCATAAAGGGCTCCTCATTGCATTTCAATGGCTGCAAAATAGACTGTTTTGATGCTTGAAAATTCAATGATGTATCTGCCCGGCAAGGGTTATGAAACTAACATGTGTCAGTTCTGTCTGTAGAAGGGATGGGGATGTTGGTGTGCACTCAGCCAGCGCGAGTCCAATCCGTCGGGTTTGAGGGCTATGGTTGCCCAGTGACCGGTCACCCGCCTGGCATTTGCCTGAGCAATGCTCATCACTCACCACCTGGAAGCTACCTAGACGCATACTATCTTAATGAGTAAGAAAGACACGACGCCAAGCAGCTGTTTTTTTAAGCTATTGCAGCAGGAGTCTCCTCTGCAAATTGTGGGGGTGATTAATGCCTATAATGCCTTGCTGGCAGAAAAAACAGGCTTCAAAGCCCTTTATTTATCCGGTGCTGGCGTTGCCAATGCAAGTTTTGGTTTACCTGATCTGGGTTTGACCAGCTTGAATGATGTGTCCGAAGAAGTGCGTAGAATTACTGATATTTGTCATTTACCTTTATTGGTCGATGCCGATACCGGGTGGGGTGATCTATATGATGTGGGTCGTACGGCTTGCCAGTTAAGCAAGGCTGGTGCCGCTGCCATGCATATAGAAGATCAGGTGGCAGATAAACGCTGTGGACACCGGCCTAATAAAACTATAGTGGGCTGCCAACAGATGGTTGATCGCATAAAATCTGCGGTAGATAGCAGGATAGACAGTGACTTCTCCATTATGGCCAGAACCGATGCATTTGCTTCAGAAGGCATGAATGCCACTATTGACCGAGCCAATGCCTATATTGAAGCCGGTGCCGAGATGATTTTTGCTGAAGCCTTGATTACTCTGGAGGACTATGAAAAATTTAGTCAGGCTGTTGCTGTGCCTGTGTTAGCCAATATGACTGAATTTGGAAAAACACCGCTGTATACCGTTGATGAACTGCAACAGGCAGGTATTAGTCTTATCTTGTATCCCTTGTCTGCTTTTCGGGTGATGAGTCAGGCAACACTTAAGGTTTATCAGGCCATACGTCAGCAAGGCTCGCAACAATCGCTTGTTAAGCACATGCAAACACGGGCTGAGCTTTATGATATTTTGAATTATTACCGGTATGAAAACCAGCAGGACCTGGTATTGAAAGCGCAGGATGAATAGCTCATATTTTCCCGTTTTTTGAGGACAGAGAATAATGGACGAGCAAAAAAAAACAGCCGGATTGCGAGGCTTTTCAGCGGGTGAAACCGCCATTTGCACGGTAGGGAATCAGGCTGCCGGACTTCGTTATTATGGCTATGATATTGGCTGCTTGGCACAATATGCTTCATTTGAAGAAGTCAGCTATTTATTGTTATACGGTGAGTTGCCAACCACTGCACAATTGAATGGCTATATTAGCCGCTTAAAACAAGGGCGGGGGTTACCTGAAACACTGAGGCTGGCATTGGAACAAATACCGGCGACTAGTCATCCTATGGATGTCATGAGAACAGCGTGTTCATTGCTGGGTACGCTGGAACCAGAACTGGATTTTGCTCAGCAACAGCAGATTGCTGTACGGCTGTTAGCCATTTTTCCCTCTATTATGTGCTACTGGTATTGTTTTAGCCAAACCGGCAAAAGAATCGATTGCGCAAGTCAGGATGATACTATCGCCTGCCATATTCTACATATGTTGGCTGGCAAGCCTCCCAGTGCCATGCAACAAAAAGCCATGGATGTCTCGCTGATACTTTATGCCGAACATGAATTTAATGCCTCTACGTATACCGCCCGTATCTGTGCATCCACATTGTCCGATTTCTATTCCTCGGTATGTGGTGCAATAGGCAGTTTGCGAGGGCTACTGCATGGAGGGGCTAACGAGGCCTCATTACAATTGTTTGCCTGTTGTGACACGTCTGAACAGGCGGTGGCCAAGGTGATGGAGAAATTACAGCAGCAGGAAAAAATCATGGGTTTCGGGCATGCCGTTTATAAAAACGCAGACCCGAGAAGTGCGCAGATTAAAAACTGGGCTAAATTGTTATCGGAACAGGCAGCAAACGGACATTACTTTGTCATGGCAGAAGCCATAGAGCAATGGATGCAACAGCACAAAAACCTGTTCGCTAATCTGGATTTTTATAGTGCACTTAATTATCATTTTTTAGCTATCCCTGCCTGTTTGTTTACTCCTCTTTTTGTGTGTTCCCGTATTACCGGCTGGTCAGCGCATATTATGGAACAACGTCAACATAATGTACTGATTCGTCCTGCTGCAGATTATATTGGAATCGCGCAACGTGAGTTTATTCCCATTACGCAACGATGACGTTAAACATGGCAGCACGGTCAAGTCATCGATATCAGCCGGCCGCAACAGATGCGCTGTTAATTGATCTTGCTGATTATGTTGCTAATACTCCGATTCATCGTGCCGAGGCTTATCAGGCAGCTGCTTGGTGCCTGATGGATGCCATTGCCTGTATGTTGATGGCCTCTTCTTATCCTGCATGCACGCAATTATTAGGCCCGAGTGTGCCCGGCGCTACCTTGGCGACAGGTGCACGCGTACCGGCAACGGATTATTGTCTGGAACCGGTGCAAGCGGCTTTTAATATAGGTTGTCTGATTCGCTGGCTGGATTTTAATGATACCTGGTTAGCGGCAGAGTGGGGGCATCCTTCTGATAATCTAGGCAGTATTTTAGCGATTTCTGATTATCTGAGTCGTCAGCGTTTAGCACAAGGTAAACCCGCTATTTTGCTTAATGCTGTCTTCACAGCAATGATAAAAGCCTATGATATTCAGGGCGTGTTGGCTTTAGAAAATAGTTTCAACAGGGTGGGGCTGGATCATGTGTTATTAGTCAAAATTGCCAGTACAGCGGTTGTCAGCGATATATTGGGAGCAAACCAGCAGCAGATTATCAATGCGATCTCCAATGCTTTTATGGATGGTGGCTGTTTACGTGCATATCGGCATGCACCTCTGACCGGAACCCGAAAAAGCTGGGCGGCGGGTGATGCGTGTAGACGAGCTGTACAGCTTGCTCTTATGGCATTGCAAGGCGACATGGGGTATCGCACGGTGCTATCGACGCAAAACTGGGGGTTTTGTGATGTGTTGTTGGAAGGCAAGCGCTTGCAACTTTCACAGCCCTTGGGCAGTACTGTGATCGAAAATATATTGTTTAAAATTAACTATCCTGCTGAATTTCATGCGCAAACAGCAGTAGAGGCGGCTGTAAAATTGTATCCGCAAGTGAAAGACAGGATTGCTGAAATCAGTTGGATTCAAATTGAAACGCAGCAGCCAGCCTTACGGGTTATACATAAAACGGCAAAACTACAAAACCCAGCAGACAGAGACCACTGTTTACAATACATGGTTGCGGTGGCGCTATTGACAGGTCAATTGTCGGCAGATAACTATGAAGATCTGTTTGCTCAAGATGAGCGCATTGATCAATTACGGGCAAAGATGCAGCTCAAAGAAAACCCGCAGTTCAGCCAGGACTATCTTGATCCGGAAAAACGTTCAATAGCTAATTCAATACAGATTTTTTTTCAAGATAATAGCTTTACACGCAAAGTGCTGGTGGAGTTTCCATTGGGACACAAGCGGCGAAGAAGGGAAGCAATGCCTTTATTACGGGACAAATTTGAACAGGCAGTCAGTACTCATCTATCGGGTAAAAAAGCCGCAGGGATTTTACGTATTTTTGCCAGTAGCGATATTTTAACGCAGACACCGGTTAATGAGATGATGGCTTTACTGGCCAAGCAATGATAGCCAATGCATCATGTCATTGTTGCAGGGTTGCTACAGGTAAACACAGCAGTGGCTCAGTCTTTATTGGGTTTTATTCCCCGTAATTCAAAGGCTAGAATATTTTGCTCCAGGGTATCTGCATATTGATGATTGAGCGTATCCATACCCCGTATTTTTACCATTGCTTCCCGTTGTCTGCTGTGGTTTTTGATTTGAATAAAAAACAGCTCAATTTTTTCCCGGGCTTGAATGCAAAATTCATCGGCCAGTTCCATAGCCTTGGGTTCGGCCTTGTTTTGTGCTCGCAGACAGGTGACACTCATGATCGATAAGTACATGGCGATTTGCGAACAAAGCCCCAGAAAAACTTGCCTTTGCTCAAAACTTTGATCGGGTTTGCGGATGGCTTTGGTCGACTGACCTTGTATATAATGAGTGGCCAGCTGCGTTAGATAACGAAAATATTCACCGGCGAATTGAATCATGATCAGTTTTTTATAGGCTCTGGTGGTTTTTATGATGTATTGGCTATGTCTGCGCAGTTGCTTTGCTGTGATGAGTTGCGTGTTGGCATAGGGTGATAGATAATCACCGATAAACCTGATACCGCTGGGTAACAGTGCGAGATACTGACGCCAGCGACGGTTTTTACCCTGTTGTAGCGTGCGATATTTGTTGAGGAAATCATTCAGTAAACAGCGCATAATATATAACTGTAAAATATTTGAACCCCCTTCACCAATTTTCATCATTCTGGCACTGCGGAACAGGCGTTCAACAGGCACAGCATGATCACCTCGTCTGCGTTGTGATGCGTAACTTTCATAACCACGTCCGCCTCGTAATTGCAGCGTTTCATCTGCTACATCCACCAAAGCATGAGAGCTGAATAATTTTAATATGGCGGCTTCCAGACGGATGTCGGTATCGGGCTGATCGGCCAGGGCAGAGACAAATTGCAGAAAACTTTCAGTTGCATACACCGAGGCATTCATCTTCAATAATTGCTGGGTATTGAGTTCGTGTTCACCGATGGGTTTTCCGCCCTGTATCCGTTCTACACCCCACCAGCGTGAAATACGGCTGAGCTGTTTCATCATACCTAATGAAATGGAGGCAATATTGATACGACCAGAGCCCAGGTTCATAAAAGCGATTTTCAAGCCATCGCCTATTTCACCCAATTGGTTCTCCTGACTGATCACTACTTTATTCAAGGTAATGGCCGCATTGGGTAAGCCATGCCAGCCGCAAAAATCCAGTGCCTGAATGCTAATGCCCGCACAGGCTTTATCCACAATAAATGCGGTAATACGCTGACGAGGTTCAATATCATCTATGTTTTCATGGTGATATAACACCACCGCCAGCATAATATAGAGATTGGCAATGGTGCCTAGGGTTGAGTAGAGTTTGCCCCCTAGCTGGTTATTACCTGAGAGTTCAAAACTGTGTTGATCTTGCGATAATCTGGCAATGGTTTGCAAACGACTGGGGTCTGAACCTGTTTCAGGTGTTGTCAGGCAAAAAGCACCGATGCTATTTTGGGCTAATTGCTTCAGATATTTTTGACGTTGTCGTTCGCCCTGTGCCCGTGATGATTCCGACTCCAGTTTTTGTGCCGATAATAAACCTTGCGCGACCCCTAATTGTTGTACTGAAATAATCAAGGCCAGGACTTCACTGTAACTGCCTATGCGTTCCAATAGTTTTGAAAAAGTAATTTGGGAAACACCTAAGCCACCATACTGCTGAGGAATTTTTGCCGATAAGCAGCCTGATGTGCGTAAACCTTGTAGATACGATGCGGGAACTTGTGCTTCATTTTCTATTCTTTCCGGGTCAACTTCATTCACCATCCACTGTTTGATATTGTCCAGTAAAGGCTTATGGCTATCCGCATGGTCTTGCCAGAACAGCAAACTGTTATTGATTGTTTGTAAATTGGTTTGCCCGGATAGCAAACGGGAAAAAGGCGAAGGCTGTTGTTTGCCATGGGCGGATTCAAAGGTGTTTCTGAAGCGATCATAAGCTGATTGTTGCATCATGGGTTCCCTTTTTTTAAAGCACTTTGATTTGGACTATGGTATGTACTGCCAGTTCCTGTCCTGCTCCAGATGCCGTTATCGTTCAACAGGCTTTTGCCTTATAAATCAATTATCAGCAAGGCTTTTAGCAAGCAATAACTGTTGGGCTGATACAGGGGATATGGCAACTTTATTTTTGAACAGGACGGCATAACCGATTGTGCAAAACCAGGGCAGGCTAGCAAGTGCTGGGTATAAGATTGAGAAAAAAGTAAAAACAATGGTCATAAGATTGCTCGCAACCGATAAGCGGCCCACTGTGGATCTCTAGGTGTATGGTATTCCTGCATAAGCAGGTATCCAGGATGAATTTTATGAAACCATTTAAAGCGTTCAGAATTCAGGTAACCGATGGGAAGGTGAATGCTGGCATTGAAAGCATCACGCTGAATGATTTGTCACCGGGTGATGTGTTGATTAAGTCTGTTTACTCCAGCATTAATTATAAAGATGCTCTAGCTGCAACGGGCAGCGGCCAGATTTTAAAAAAACCGTGTCTGGTGGGAGGCATTGATGTGGCTGGATATGTCGAGACCTCCTCAAGTCCCCGGTTTCACCGGGGAGATCAAGTACTGGTTTGTGGCGCAGGGCTTTCTGAAACGTGTGACGGTGGCTTTAGCGAATTTGTGCGAGTCCCTGCCGAAAAAGTCATCGCAGTACCTGAAGGCTTGTCATTATTTGAGGTGATGGCCATGGGTACAGCAGGGTTTACTGCCGCATTGGCTGTTCATCAATTACAGCTTAATGGACAAAGACCCGAATGGGGGGCGATATTGGTGACTGGGGCGAGTGGTGGTGTGGGTAGTTATGCGATTGATATACTGTCAGCACTGGGTTATCAAGTGGTTGCCAGCACTTCCAGACTGCAAAACACAGCGTATCTAGAGTCGCTGGGGGCGAGTAAAGTGTTATCTAGCGACACGCTGTCCATAGGTAATGCACCCTTGGAAAAAGGCTTGTGGGGAGGCGCTGTTGATAGTGTTGGTGGTGAGCTGTTGTGCGGGTTAACACGCACGGTAAAACCGATGGGGAATATCGCGGTCATTGGCCTGACCGGCGGAATAAAGTTAGAAACCACGGTCTTGCCCTTTATTTTACGGGGTATTAATTTATTGGGAATTAACTCAGTGTCTTGTGCGCATGAACTCAAAGTCACTATCTGGCAGCGACTGGCCACAGATTTTAGACCGACACACATCGACAAAATTGTGACTGCTGAAATAACCATGAATCAATTGGCTGATAGTTTTGATGCTTATATTCAGGGGCGCCATAGTGGACGAACTGTGTTGCGCATTGCGGATTAATGGTAAAAAAATCAAGGCAGGGCTATCCATGGGTTGTTAGTGTCCGACACGACAGCGACGGATGGGTATTTATTTGTGGTCTACATGGATTGCTGTTAGACGGATGGCTGGGTACTGGAGGTTTTTTATGCGAAAAGTTTTGGTGACAGGCGCAACAGGTCAGATAGGTTCAGAATTAACCATGGTTTTACGCCAGAAACTCGGCGCTAAGAATGTAGTTGCCGTGGGGCATAGTCGACAACCAGATCTGCAATTGCTGCAATCGGGTGTTTATAGAACACTGGATATCCGTGATCAGGTAGCGGTGCAGAATGTCGTTATAGAGCATCAGGTGGATACTCTTTTTCATTTAGCGTCTTTACTATCCGTGGTTGCTGAACAACAGCCGCAAAAAGCCTGGGATATCAATATGCAGGGATTAATGAATGTACTGGAGGTGGCGCGGATGAATCACTGTGCCGTGTTCTTTCCCAGTTCAATTGGTGCTTTTGGCCCTCAAACGCCGGCCATGAATACCCCACAGGATACCATTCAACGGCCTGACACGATGTATGGTGTGACCAAGGTTGCAGGTGAATTACTCTGTGATTATTATCATAAACGCTATGCTGTTGAGGTCAGAGGATTACGATATCCCGGTCTGATTTCATTTAAAACTCAGGCAGGAGGGGGGGTTACTGATTATGCTGTTGAGATTTTCTATGCGGCATTGCAACAACAAGCGTACTGTTGTTTTCTTAGAGCAGATACCCGGCTGGATATGATGTATATGCCGGATGCAGTTAATGCAGCCATCCGTTTAATGCAGGCAGATATCAATCAATTAACCCATCATAATGCATTTAATATTACCGCCATCAGTATTACCCCTGAGCAGTTAGCTGCAGAAATAAAACGCCATATCCCCGAATTCAAAATGAGTTATAAAATTGATCCGGCGCGACAGGCTATCGCAGATTCCTGGCCTAGACATATGGATGATAGTTGTGCCCGACAGGAATGGGGCTGGCGACACGAATATAGTTTATCTGTCATGGTGAAAGACATGCTGGTGAAATTAGCCGATAAGTTATCAGGAGATGATTATGTCACTGGAGCAAGTAGAAACCCTGTTTTCTGAACACATAGCATTGCAAGATCAGCAAGGGACGGCTAAGCGCAATGAAAGTGTGATTACGGGGGTCAAAACCGCTGTTAATGGTGATGGCCCACGTTATTTTCTTGCCGGTCAAGGTAATCAAGAGTTTTTACGCATGAATTGCAATTCATATCTAGGTCTGGAAAATCATCAGGCTGTGATTCAGGCAGAGGCACAAGCGGCTGAATTATTTGGTACCGGACCCGGTTCGGTACGATTTATCAGTGGTACCTATCAGTCGCATCAGGATTTAGAACAAAAACTGGCTGAATTTCATGCGCGTGAATCGGCTATGGTATTCAGTTCGGCTTATGCCACGATGATGGGCGTTTTGCCCCGGTTTATTACGCAAGATACCTTGGTCGTGAGTGATGCGCTTAATCATAACTGTATCATCAATGCCATACGGTTGTCTGGGGCGGCTAAAAAAGCAATTTATGCCCATCTTGATATGGCTGAACTCCATCAAATTTTGCAATCAAATCAGGGCTTATATAAACGTGTTTGTGTGGTTACGGATGGTGTTTTCAGTATGCGTGGGGATTTTGCCGCCTTAGATACCATGGTTGCACTGTGTAAACAACATGAACAGTACTATGTTGAAGGCATTATTACTGTAGTTGATGACTCTCACGGGGTGGGGGCTTGGGGGCAAACAGGGCGAGGAACCGAAGAAGTAACCCGGACAACAGTGGATGTGTTAATAGCGACTCTGGGTAAAGCCTTTGCCGTGAACGGGGGCTATGTGGTTTCCAGTGCACAGGTGATTGATTATTTAAGGGAAACAGCCCCGCTTTATATTTATTCTAATTCCATTACGCCGGCGGAAGCCGCTGCTGCCTTAAAGGCGGTACAGATTGTTGATAGTGCAGAAGGATTGCAAAAACAGCGGTCTTTACGCATACTCAGTGCGCAATTACGTGAGGGATTGGTCGATGCGGGGTTTGAAACCTTAGCCAGTGAACATCCTATTGTTCCAGTTTTCATCAGAGATACAGCGAGAACCGGGATGCTAGTGCAATATTTATTTTCCCATAAAATACTGGCTACTGGATTAACCTTTCCCGTCGTCCCTAACGGTGAAGAAGAGATAAGGTTTCAGGTGTCAGCCAGTCATACCGAGCAGGATATCGATTATTTATTGCAGGTTTTAAACAGCTTCAGATAAAGGTATTTACTGAAAACCACAGGGCTTGTGATCATAAAATAAAAGCTATGATGTTACAGCCCAAAAACAGGAGGTTGGGGGTTCTTTGCATAGGCGGACGTTCTCGGTTGGGCAGCAGAGGATATTAAGCTGACGGGTAAAAACCTAAATTACGGATCAACACGGCCGGTAATTCAGGTAATTTTGATCGGGGTATGAGAAAGGTGGATAAATTAAACAAATCGGCAAAGATGCGCTTACCACTGATGGTGGATTTTAAATAGTCATGACCACTGGAGCCGCCTGTTCCAATTTTAGTGCCTACCATACGCTGTACCATGAGTGCGTGATTGCTACGCCATTGAGTTAATTCAGCATCAATATCCATGAGCTGGTTGAGTAACTTGAACGGCAGTTGCAATAAAGGTTCATCACGGTAAAGTTGAATAAATAACGCGGCTAGAGTGGCTTCATAGCTTAGCTTGAAAAGTCCTTTTTGCTGAAACTGGCGATATTTATTTTTATCAAACAGGCAATCAAAGTTTTGTTGAGTTGATTGCAGAGCTTGCAATTGAAAGTCTTGTTCTGATGTATTTAACAAGGGATTGTTTTTTATGATTTTGACATCGTTATCCAGCATGTCCTGTACGGCTTTATTGTAGCTATTCCAGAAACTAAAATCCTGAAATTCTAGAAAGGGCATTCTTGCCAGCCAGACATCTAAGAGTTCAAATAATGAAGGTTGTTGTGCTAAATTTTCTAAATAGGTTTTGTCTTCTTTAGAAAACCGACCATATGAAAAGCTATTGAGATGATGTGATAAACCTAAACGCAGTTCAATTTCACGAAACTGCCGGCTTTGAAAGCCAGAGGCGGGAATGAGATAATCCCGAAAATCTAAAAAATCCAGGGGCGTCATGGTTTCCATGATGTTGATTTGTTGATTGATCACCCCTTGAATTTTTATGATGCGACGTAAACGGGTAGACAGTGTATACAGTTTTTTTTCATCTAAAGGTAGAACAGCAAACAAATCTAATACGGAATAGAGTTCGTATAGAATTTGCTTAAACCACAGTTCATAGGTCTGGTGAGTGATAATAAACAGCATTTCATCATGGGCTTGTGGCCCATATTGTGTACTTTCGGGGACTTGTGCATTTAACAATATCGGTAATTTAAGATAATCGCTGTAACAAAGTGTCGGTGTTTCCTTGTTCATATTGATATCCTTTGGCAGGGTTATAGGGTTGGTTTTTCTGTATTAAAGCCAATTTGGCTATAACACAATCCTTGCCCTTTCTCAACGGCTGTCTACTTCCGTATTCGCCCTGGGAAATGATAGGCCTGATAAATTGCAGCGGTATTGGGGAATGATTGGCAAAATAAAAGACCTATGAATTTGTAAATCATGGTTCCGTCCAAGAGGTGTTTTGGGTGGTTCTTGCAGTTATTTCCATAGCGTTATGATGTGATAAAGCAAGCAAAGTCACTTGCAGCATATTGGCAATGAGTTCATTGATTACTAAATGCGGCTTGTGTTTTATCGGAGTGTGCTCCCTGATAAACCAGAAATGCAACGACTTCCGCTTCTGCGGTTTTCAATTGTTCTGCATACAGGTCACAACGCAAGGTATAAATGCGTTGTTGTTTGATAGTAATGACCTTGGCCTTAAGCGTTAAAAGCCCTGTACAAGGCGTTGGTTTTAAGTATTTTATATTTAAAGTGCCGGTGGCAAACCGGTATTCTGGCTGGGTTCCTAAGGCCCGGTTTTCATTCCTGACTGCAGTTGCCATGGCCGATGCCATGCAATGACAATCAATCAGTGTGGCAATGATGCCGCCGCAAATCAAGTTAGGCCAGCCTTGGTGTTTAGCTTCGGGTTGCCAGTTACAGACACATTCATCTTCCTGCCAAAAACTACAAATTTGTAAACCGGCTGTATTGCCATGGCCACAGCCAAAGCAAATATCCCCAGGCATGTATTTCTGAAAATAATCACCGGTCTCTGTATCGCTGTCAGGTGTTTTCATGTGTCGTCAGTCAGTCTGGGTTTTGCAAGTCATTCAATAAGGCTGCCAGAAACCGTGCGGCCTCCCCACCGGTAACCACACGGTGATCAAAGGTAAGAGAAACCGGTAATTTAACATGCTCTTCTAATACGCCCTGATGCAATAGAGGTTCGAGTCGTGTTTTGCCTGCGCCAACAATAGCGACAGTAGGCGGTACAACTACCGGATTAGCATAGCGACCTGCAAAGACGCCAAAATTAGTGAGGGTGATGGTATGCCCGCGCATTTGTTCAGGTGGAATGGATCGTGAATTGACTGCAGCTTTCATGGCATTAAGCCCCTCACGTAAATCATGGGCTTGGCGATTGTTAATATTTTTGAGTACCGGCACGAATAAGCCATGTTCTGTGTCGACGGCAATACCTAAATCGACATGCTTATGTTTTATGCGTGTCAAGGCATGGCTGTCAAACCAGACATTCAGTGAAGGTTCTGCCTGACAAGCTTGTGCAATGGCACGTATCAGTCTTAAGGTGATATCGTCACTTTGCTGCCAGAGATGTATGTCGGCATCATCACAAAGGGTAACAGGAACAACTTCACTATGTGCCTGACTCATGGTTAAAAACATGGTCCTACGCACGCTTTTTAGCGGAATCATTTCTCCTGCGGTTTCTATTAGCTTAGCGATGCGATGAATATCTACAGCGGTAATCGTATCGTTTTTGCCACTGGGTTTGACTAATGCTAAATTGACATGAAGACTTGCTGCCAGTGCTCTAACGGCTGGTGTGGCTTTGAAGCCGGTAGCTAAATTGTGATTGATAGCGAGTGTGGGTTCAGTGACCAGTGTTTTACCGGATTTGACTTCACCGACAACCGTGCCTGTATCTTGTGTTTCGTCATGTTCATGAATAAATTCTACCAGTGGGTCGCCTACCTGAATAATGTCACCCGCATTACCAAATATGTGCTTGATGATGCCATCTTGCGGACTGGGCAGATCGACAATGGCTTTGGCGGTTTCAACTGAAACGATGACTTGGTCTTGTTTAACATGATCACCTACAGTAATCTTCCAGTTGGTGAGCTCCGCATCTTGCAGACCTTCACCTAGGTCGGGAAGGTTAAAATAGATCATGTATCCTCCAGTGTTCTTTTAGCGGCTGCCATGATGCTGTTAACATCCGGCAGGTATTGCTGCTCCAGATTGAACAAAGGCATAATAGTGTCATAACCTGTTACGCGTTCAATGGGTGCAAATAGACTGAGCAAGCCCTTTTCTGCCAGTTGTGCCGCTATTTCTGCTGCCACACCACAGGTTCTCGGCGCTTCGTGAATAATGACGCAGCGACCTGTTTTATCGACAGATTCCAGAATGGTATGAATATCCAGCGGTTTGATTGTGGCAACATCAATGACTTCAGCGCTGACACCGGCTTGTTGCAGTTGTTCTGCAGCCATCATGGTTTCATGGATCATGGCTCCCCAGGAAACCAGCGTGACATCACTGCCTTCCCGTAACACAAAACAGACATCAAGAGGCAGTGCTTCACCATCATCTTCAACCCTTTGCTTGACCAGACGGTAGATACGTTTGGGTTCAAGAAAAATCACCGGATCAGGGTCACGTATGGCAGACAGTAGTAATCCGTAAGCGCGCAATGGCGAAGAAGGAATCACTACCCTGATCCCCGGGATATGGGCAAAAATAGCTTCGGTACTTTCAGAATGATGTTCCGGAGCATGGATACCGCCCCCAAAGGGTACTCTTAATACCATGGGGCAACTCAGGCGTCCTCGCGTACGGTTACGCAACCGGGCAGCATGATTAATGATCTGATCGATAGCTGAATACACAAAGCCCAGAAACTGTATTTCAGCAACAGGTTTGAGTCCTTCGGCAGCCATACCGATAGACATGCCGGCAATCAAGGACTCTGCTAACGGGGTGTCAAGCACGCGCTGATGGCCGAATTTTTTTTGCAGGCCATCTGTGGCTCTAAATACACCGCCGTTCAAACCAATATCTTCGCCCAGTACCACGACGTCAGGATCTGCTGCCATTTCATGCATGAGCCCCATATTAACTGCATCCACCAGCGTAATCTCAGGCATGACCCTGATGCCTTTCTATGACAGACTGACGTTGCTCCTGGAGACTCTCAGGCAAGCTTTGATATAGATAATCAAACATACTTTCGGGGGGCTGAGCTGGGGTATTTAAATACTTCTGCACTGCAGATTCAACCAGGTGTTGTGTGTTTTTTTCTAACTGTTGATCGTGGTGTTTAGACCAGTAACCCATATTGGTCAGATAATGATGTAAACGACTTAAAGGTTCATATTTCCAGTTTTGTTCAAGTTCATCTTTGCTGCGATAGCGTGTAGCATCATCGGCTGTGGTGTGGTCCCCCAGACGATAGCTCAGGGCTTCTATGACAGATGGACCATGACCATTACGGGCCTTGTTTAAGGCCTTGTCCAATCTGAATTGCATGGCAATGACATCATTGCCATCGACCTGTTCGCCTGATATACCTGCAGCGATGGCTTTTTGTGCCAGCGTTTTAGCATGACTCTGTTTTTGTCTGGGTAAAGATATGGCCCAATGGTTGTTGTTAATTACAAATACGACGGGTAGTTTCCAGTTGCCTGCGGCATTGATGGCTTCATAAAAATCACCTTTGGACGTTGCACCATCTCCCAGCACACAAACAGCCACTCTTGCTTGCTGGCGTAATTGCATGGCATAGGCAACCCCCACAGCATGACTGGTTTGACTGGCAATAGGAACATTAATGGGGAAATCATATTTTTGTGCCTGAAAGTTCATGCCTTGCTCGTTGCCGCCCCAGTACAATAAAATTTCTGTCATGCTGACACCCCGTAAAAATTGGGCAGCATATTCCCTATAGGCAGGCAACAAAACATCGTCTGCTTGCATGGTATAGCCAATGGCTGTGCCGATGGCTTCCTGTCCCAACGATGAAGCATAGGTGCCTAATTGACCTCGGCGTTGTAGCAGAATGGCTTTGTGATCAAATTGCCGGGTTAGATACATGGCTTGATAGAGTTTGATCAGTTGTTCAGGTTGTCTGGCAAAGTCGGGTATCGGTCCAACAACAGCGCCGTCAGCATCTATTATCTGATGATACTTAATTTCAAAACTGGCGGTAACATAAGGTTTGTTAACTTGATAGAGTGGGGGGGCCGTTTGTTGCAGCGGACTTTTATTGGTTTGATTCATGTTAAACCCCTGACATAACAAGGATTGTTAGCAGGGGGGGTTGTTTGGGAAAGTATTTTTTCTACCATCTGGTTGGCAATGCGCTGACTGGGTACATTGTTTTTTTGCGAACGTCGATAAATGTCAATTACAGCGTCATAAATTTCAGATACTTTGGTCTGTGCTTCTGCGTTGGATTCGATGACAATATGAATTAATCCTCCCACATTAACCACGTAATCAGGCACCAGAAAGATTTGTTTTTGATGCAGACTGTCTCCCACACTGATTGAAGAAAGTTGATTGTTGGCAGAACCACAGATAATCCGGGCATTGATCAAATGCATGGTGTTGGCATTCACACTGCCGCCGAGTGCGCATGGGGAAAACACATCACAATGGACTGAATATATTTGTTCTGGCGAAACGATTTCAGCACCGAATAATTGTGCACAGTATTCAGCAGATTTATGATTGATATCCGAGACGATTAATTTTGCACCCTCTTGATGCAGCAGTTCAGCCAGAAAAGTACCGACTTTTCCAACTCCCTGAATGGCAACCCTGACACCGTGCAAATCATCATGTTTCAAGCAAACTTTAATAGCCGCTTTGATGCCGTTTAAAACACCTTTTGCGGTATCGACTGACGGGTCACCACGACGGGTGGAAGTACACTTGACGAAAGAGCTACAGTGGGCAATTCTATCCATATCATCAACACTGGTACCGACATCGACGGCGGTGATGAATCGACCGTTAAGCGTATTCAGGAATTCCCCAAAACTTTCGAAATACGCATCTCGATTGAGAATCTGATGAGGGCGTATCAAGACGGCTTTTCCACCACCATAAGGCATGTGAGCAAAAGCACTTTTATAGCTCATGCCCTGGGCTAGCCGTATCACATCAACAATGGCAGCACTTTCGGTGGCATAAGACATGCAACGTGTTCCCCCCAGAGCAGGTCCACGGCTAGTATTGTGGATGGCGACAATGGCTTGCAAGCCCGTAGCAAGATCCTGTTTAAAGTGCAGGTCTTCTAAACCAAAGGTACTAGCCAGTTCAAAGATTGATGATGACTGGTATCTTGTTTTTTTTTCAGAAACAGGGAGTTGAAGAACATTATGAGATATTGCATTAAACATAATTCAATCCTCCTAAAATTATTTATAAGAGATAATCAAAATGTACTCCTCATGTGACCATATACAGTAATAAAAATTCCTGTTAAAAGTTTGTTTTTGAAGGGAATGTTATTTTTTTGCTCGATAGGCCAGTGCGGTAGCCGATGCAGGTTGTTGGTTCAGGGCCTGGCTAATAAACCAACTGGTGGAAATGAGTTTATCTAGGTCAACCCCTGTTTCAATGCCTAAACCATTCAAGAGATAAATTACATCTTCTGTGGCCACATTACCTGAAGCTCCCGGAGCAAAAGGACAGCCGCCCAGACCACTGACTGAGCTATCTATAATGTGTACCCCCGATTGCAGCGCCATTAAAATGTTAGCCATGGCCTGGCCGTAGCTGTTATGAAAATGCACTGCGATATGTTCAATGGGAAGCGATTGACTGATGGCCTCGAGCAGGGATTTCACTTGACCGGCCGTTGCTGTTCCCGGGGTATCGCCTAAAGAAATTTCATCGCAGCCGAATTGATCAAGTTTTTCAGCAATGTGAATGACCTGCCTGATGTTGACCTGGCCCTGGAAAGGGCAGCCCAGAGCACAGGAAATATAGGCTCTAATGGAAATTCCGGCAGCTAAAGCCTGCTGACAAAGGGCCTGTATAGTGTGTAGACTTGCATTAATGTCGCAATGCATATTGTTTTGTGAAAAGGCTTCGCTGGCCGCACAAAATACGGCAATGCGCTTTGTGCCTAATTCCAGTACCTTATCCAGGCCTTTTTTATTGGCTATCAGCATCAGGTATTGTACTTGTGAATTCAGTTTAATATTCTGATAGATTCGAGCACTGTCGGCCATCTGAGGGACTCGTTTTGGCGAAACCAGACTGCCCACTTCTATATGACCTAAACCACAGGCAGACAATTGGTTGATCAATGCTATTTTGGTGTCTGCAGAAATGCATTGGGATTGATTTTGTAGTCCGTCACGGGGTCCCACTTCAACAATCTTGGCCGTGGCGGGCAGATTCATTGACTGAATGAAATGTGCAGAGGGGATGGTTTGCAAACTCACGGTTTTTTTTGCGGTGCATGGACCCAGCGGGCAGGGCGATTTTCCTGGAAAGCGGTAATCCCTTCTTGCGCTTCTGCGGATGATTGTACTTCAAGTAACCATTCGGCCGTTTGGTATATCAATGCAGCATTCAGCTGACTGTGCGCAACATCGTTAATGAGTTGTTTGGTTCGTGCTATGGCCTGAGGTCCTGCCGTTGTAATATGGCCAGACCATTTTTTTATGTAATCTGGCCATTCGTTTTGTGGCAATATTTTATGCACCAGACCTAAGTCAACCGCTTTTTTTGCCGAGAATGTTTCTGCGCTTAAAAAATATCGTTTCGTAGCTCTGGCACCAATAGCATTAATGACATAGGGGCTGATGGTTGCAGGAATCAACCCTAAGCGTACTTCAGGAAAACAAAAATGGGCGTCAGGAGTGGCTAGCACCAGATCACAGCAGCAAACTAGCCCCACTCCCCCCCCAATGACAGCGCCTTGTACCAAAGCGATGGTTGCTTTGTTTAAACGATATAGGGTGTCCATCAAGGTGGCTAATTTCAGCGCAATGGAGTCGTTAGTTAATGGTGGTGCTTGTTCTGCTTGTTGCATCCAGTCAAGATCGGCTCCGGCACAGAAATTTTTGCCGGAAGTTTTCAAGATAACGACACGGACTGATGGCATTTTGTTGAGTTCTTGCAGAATTTCTAATAGGCGATCAGTGACGGCAAGATTTAACGCGTTATGTGCAGCGGGACGATTAATAATAATGCTTGCTATCTGATTGTGGATAGTAAAGTTGACGTCAGATTTATCTGTGGTGATATCAATAGGCATTTGCATTCCACTGTATGGATTCTAAAATGCCTTGGCAGAGCTTATCTTGTTGGCCATTAACCCAGCCCTTCCCCTGGTTGAAACCTGCCGGAAGATCCGCTTGAGTCGGGCCAAATTTACGCATTCTGCATCCTTTGGCATTGGGGTTATTACAGCAACATTTTATGGCGGCAAGGTGTTTTTTAATTACGGGGAGATCCTCATCGATGGGCGGCATCCAGCTGAAATCAGACCCCACGGTTAGCCATTTGTGTAAATCGGCATCTGGATGACCCGTGGCAAATTCAAGATTCATACCACAGGTGCCTGAAGTGGTCATTTTGTGGCATTGCGTACAAAGTTGTTCCTTACCATCAATCGGTGCTGTGGTGATTTGCAGGAAGTTAGCTTTTCGAAAATGGTTTTTAAACGGTTTTCCCACCAGCAACATCGGTAAGTGTTTCATGCTGATAATATTGGGTAAGCCATGGTTTGCATTAAGGTAAGGGCTATATTTAAAGCCATGCGCATTATGACAGTCGATACACCCCGCTTTCGCTGTAAAAGCCGGGGCTCTAAAAGCCTGATTAGCATCCCGGTACCAAAGATTCTGCGGGAAATCTTTTGGTGGGCGGCTCTGATTAGGGTTGATGCTTGCTAAGAAGTCGTCTTTTCTGGGGAGGGCTCGATCAAGTGGTGGTAAAAAACCGGCAACAGCTGTTCCATATTGGGTGAGATAACAACTTTTCCCGGTACGGATGTTACGCAGAATTAAACCAATATCATTAAAGGTGTTATAGAGATAATAACGATTCGTTTTTTGCCTACCTACAGCATTTTCATATTGTTCTTTTCTTTGTTGCTGGTTCATTCCAAGATTAGCGGTGGTTTTTCGAAACCAGTCTTTATTATAGGTATTACCTTTTTGTCGGCAATTTAAAACCATGATGTTTTCAGCATCCAGTTTTAATACCTGTAAATGTGAATAAGTCCAGCAGCCCATATCACCACCAAGCCAATGAGGGTTATCACATTTTTTATTGTCGGATAGAATATTCCAGTTATCGCTTTGAATTTCCTGCTTATTGACAAAAATGGGGATTTCCTGACCATCAAGGCAGGACAGTTGGGGCAATTTTCTGCTTATTCCTAATTCAGCCTTGCACTCTTTGACATATTGATAGATATCATAATCTGACCGAGTATTGTCTTCAGTGGGTTTGAAAATAAAAAATAAAAAGATTAAAAAAACCAAAGAGAGTAGTGCTAAATTTTTCATTATTTCTCACCTTTCATTCTATGGATGCAAACGTAACACTTGTTTTGGCTACATACTGAAAAATAAATATAATGTTCGAACTGGTTTTAGAGCCTGACATAGGCTGTTAGCTTCGAATGAGCTAATAGTCTCCATAACACGCAGGAACATAGGCTGACCCGGTGCGTTTGATAGCACGCGAGGGCGGCTAATATTGTATTTCAAAAGCTGTCGAGTCCTATCGGATCGCTTTTCTGCAATGGATACACGACCGGTTGATTTGTTGCGCGGTGCACCGGTTTTTGTAGCATAGCGTGCCAAAATCTATCATGAGGCAGGCTGTGGTACGTTTATCTCATAAAATGATTGAACTACAAGGCGTGTGAAAGTTCATATTCGACATGTATTAAATATATTTAAAATATCGTTTTAATCGTCTCATTCCAGCATAAGTATATTTTTTATACTCGCAAACCAGCTACCTAGGCGGTAACGTATGGATATCATTCAACACAGTGCGACCAAACGCGAGATTTCTCCTGTTTTTTTATTCGCGTTAACATTATTTAGCAGTGCTTCTTTGATGTTTGTTTTACAACCCATGTTTGGGAAAGCACTTTTGCCCTTATTGGGCGGCTCCGCTTCTGTATGGAACACCTGTATGGTGTTTTATCAAAGCATTCTGTTTTTCGGTTATCTTTACGCACATCTGCTGTCTACGCATCTGAGCTATCACAAACAATTTTTTATACATGGCGCTTTAATTATTATCAGTCTGAGTTTTTTACCTATCAGTATTGCTGAAAGTAGCGCCCCTCCTACAGTAGGTAATCCCAGTGTCTGGTTGTTAAGCATTTTGTTCTTTTCTATAGGACTGCCTTTTTTTATATTGTCCACCACTTCGCCACTGTTACAAAAATGGTTTTCTGGCTTGGGACATCAAACCAGTCATGATCCTTACTACCTTTCCATGGCGAGTAACAGTGGTAGTTTAATTGCGTTATTGAGCTATCCCTTCTTATTGGAACCAGAATTTGGGCTAACCCAGCAACAACAATTGTGGAGCACGGGTTTTCTATTTTTAGCGGTGTTAATTGCTGTGTGTATGATCATGCAGTTAAAACTACAGGCGTTGCCGCCCAAGATACAGCCAAACAAGCTTGAAGAGTCAAGCATCTTTTTAGTTGACAAGCCCGGGCTGAGATTACAATTGCACTGGATACTCTTATCTTTTATCCCCTCCAGTTTGTTACTCGGGACCACCAATTACATCAGTATTGACATTGCTACTGTGCCTTTATTGTGGGTTATTCCATTAGCGATATATTTATTGTCTTTTATTCTGGTTTTTTCAAAATACAGTACGGCCATTCATAAAAAAATAGTTTTGATACAACCCTGGGTTTGCATGCCCTTTTTGATTTATTACTTCTCAGAGCAAAAGTTAAGTCACTTTTCGGTAGAATTAGTTTTACATTTTCTGGTTTTTTTCATATCTATCATGGTCTGCCATGGTGAACTTGCAAAAAGACGCCCTCCAACACAGTTTCTGACACAGTATTATTTGATCATGTCTCTGGGGGGGATGCTAGGTGGTATTTTTAACAGTTTTATTGCGCCACTGATCTTTAGCTCTATCTATGAATACCCATTAGCAATCATCTTCGCGCTGTTGTTAAATCCGTCCCACCGAGAAAATAATGTGTATTTGAAAGCATATCTTGAAAAATTTATATTCTGTACTTATTTAGTTACGTTCATGACTATTTTGTATTTTAATTTTAATCAATTTAGCAATATTGTTTTATTAGGTTTTTCTATTCTTGTCGTGGGTTTTGTTAACTACTTTTTATTTCATAAATACCCTGTTTTTTTTCCCTTATTTGGCTTACTCATCGTTTCCTGTGCAGCACCAGAAAAACAGCAACGTGGTCAGCTGTTGCATCAAAGTCGAAATTTTTATGGTGTCTTGACGGTTAAACATCAGACAGGGAATTATATGGGTAACCCTATTGAAACTTTGCATGAACTCTACAGTGGTACAACCCAGCATGGGGCACAACTGTTCAGTGACTATAACTTGCATTGTAGGCCCAATGGATACTACAGTCAGAAAGGGCCGTTAGGCGATATTTTTACAACTTACAACCTGCTGAATAATGACTGGCATATCGGCGTTGTGGGGCTAGGGGTAGGAGAAATGGTGGGGTATGCTAAAGCATCTCAATCCTGGACGTTTTTTGAACTGGATCCGAACGTGGTTGAAATAGCCACAAATCCCAACTACTTTACTTTTTTAACAGAGTGCATCGATCATTATAAGGTTCAACTGGGAGATGCCCGGATTACGCTGGAAAAACAACATCAGTCTTTTGATTTATTGGTGATTGATGCCTTTACTTCTGATGCTATACCGACCCATTTATTGACTAAAGAAGCCATAGAGTTGTATTTATCCAGACTCAACCGAAACGGCTTGCTGGTTTTTCATATTTCCAATCGTTATCTGGCGATCAACAAAGTACTGTCGGATCATGCTGAAAAACTCGGTTTAAGTCTATTAATTAAAGAGTTTCGGTCTAAGCAAAAAACGCCGTTACTCAGTAATTCGGATTGGGTTATATTAGCTCGAAATCCAGCACAACTTGAACCGATGTTAACCACGAATTGGCGAGGCGACTGGCATAAACTACCGCACTACCCCAATGTGCGCAGCTGGACTGATGATTTTACAAGTATTATGACTGTCTGGAAGTAGTTTAAGGTGATTTATTTCTCTGTTTTGTCAGCATCAAGCTGGTTTTCGGGGGCAGCACGGATAAATTCAGACTGAGATAAGCAGTGTTTGTAGATCCGGTTAATCAAGGGATAACTTAAATCGCAGTGAAAACGTAATGCATTGTAAACTTGTGGAATCAAGAAAGTGTCGGCTATTCCCGCTTGTTTACCGAAACAAAACCGACCATTGCAATCATGATTTTTCAGGCTTTTTTCTAAGGCAGAAAACCCTTGCTCTATCCAGTGTTTGTACCAGATATCTGTACTGTCCTTAACATGCAGTGTGTTTTCCAGATATTGCAACACCCGCAGGTTATTTAAAGGATGCATATCACAGGCAATCAGTTGCACGATGGAACGGACATAAGCCCGGTCGACGTTGTCAGCTGGTAATAAGGGTGGGTGAGGGTACTTGTCTTCCAGGTATTCTATGATTGAACTGGACTGGGTTAATAAAATATTTTCGTCGACGAAAGTAGGTACCAGAGCTTGAGGGTTTAAAGACAGGTAGTTGGTGTCATGTTGTTGTCCTCCTTGTTTTAACAAATTCACGGGGTGAATCTGATAATTAAGAGCCTTTAAATTCAGCGCAATACGTACGCGATACGATGCAGAACTCCTGTAATAACTGTATAAGATTATGGACATGATTGTACTACCTGTTCAATCGAGCCAAATAGTGATTGTCCCTGTGCATCAAACATTTCAATTTTTACGGTATCCCCAAATCGCATAAACTGGGTTCTGGCATGACCTGTTTCGATGATTTCACGGACTCTTTTTTCGACAATACAGGAGCAGCCGGCATCAGGATCATAATTGCTTACTGTTCCAGAACCGAGCAATGTCCCTGCCGTTAGTTGCCGCGTTTTTGCCGCATGACTGATTAACTGCGCAAAATCAAAGTGCATATCAATACCGGCATTAGCCTGTCCGAATAATTGATCGTTCCAATAGACCTGTAGAGGATAATGCAATTTATTGTCAAACCATGCATTGCCTAGTTCATCAGGCGTGATGGCTACCGGAGAAAATGCGCTGGCAGGTTTACCTTGAATAAAACCAAAACCCTTAGCCAATTCACTCGGAATTAAATTGCGCAGCGAAATATCGTTGATCAATAACAGCAATTTAATATGTGTTTCAGCTTGGCAGGTGGATATGCCCGATTTAACGTCATCCGTAATGATTCCAATTTCGGCTTCAAAATCAATGCCCCATGCTTCATCGGCACAAACAATAGGGTCTCTGGAGGCTAACATTTGATCGGATGCGCCTTGGTACATCAGAGGGTCATGAAATAGACTGACGGGTAATTCGACACCGCGGGCTTTGCGTACCCGTTCTACATGACTTAAATAAGCACTGCCATCCAGCCATTGAAAAGCGCGAGGTAAAGGGGCCATTATTTGCGCTGGATCAAAGGGTAAGGATTCACATTGGTTTTGATTCAGCGCTTGATATATTTTTTGTAAATCTGCTTCAATGGTTGACCATTGTTCCAGAGCGCTTTGTAGGTTTGGAGCAATATCTGTCACCAGTTTCATTCGGCTTAATGATTGATTGACAAGCACCAGCATGCCATCGCGATCAGTGGATTTTAAGCTGGCCAGTTTCATTTCCAGGAGTCTACATAGTCAGGCCATTCTATGGCCTTTGCAGGGGCAGAAATATCCAGAGCAATGGCGGTATCAATCATAACTGCCACTTCATTTATCATGCGGTGATGTTTGTGCTGGGCAGCAGCGAGTGCCTTCGGGTGGGGGCCATGTGGAATACCCCGAGGATGCAAGGTGATCATGCCTGGATAAATATGGTCTCGGGAAAAGAATTGTCCCTGGTGATAAAAAATGAATTCATCATAATCATCATTGCTATGAAAAAATGGAACGTTCAGTACCCGGGGGTCAGATTCGGCAGGGCGAGGTACAAACGTACATACTACAAAATGATGACTGATAAAGGTACTGTGGGCAGAAGGGGGGAGGTGATAACGGTGACTCATTAAGGGACGAATATCACGCCAGTTAATGCGTACCGGCATTAAAGTGCCATGCCAGCCGACTGCATCCAATGGGTTAAAAGGGTAGGTAATGGTGCTGAAACTATTTCTGCTTTTGACAATAACCTGCCATTGTTCTTCATTTTGTTGCTCAATAAACGCATTGTCAATGACCGGGGTATCCAATATGGCCGGGTCAAATATGGCCTGTTGACTGACAATGCCTTTTTCCGGTATTTGAAAACTGTCATTACAGGCTTCAATCAATAAATAGCTGACGGGGTTGTCTGTAGTAATCCTCCAAAGCGTGCCTCGTGGTAATAAGATATAGTCGCCTTCAGTAAAACCTAAGTGCCCATAATCACAAAATAAGTCCCCGCTACCTTGGTGTATAAACAGTAATTCATCACCATCTGCATTACGCTGCAAATGATCCATGTTGCTGGATATCTGGATAAAACTTATTTGAATGGTTGCATTACTAAACAACACATTAGCCGTTGCGTCATCAGAATCATGTCTGACCAGTTGCTTGGTATCAAAAGCCCGGGGTTTTAGTTGGCCGGTTATTGAAGCCCAGGCGGTAGGGGGATGACGATGATGCATCTGAGTGGCGGGGCCATAGAATCCTTGTTTGCCCAGTTCGCGTTCAAAAGTCCCTTCAGGAAGATCAGCATGTGCCTGACGTGAGGCCAGGCCTTCAATTTTAGGATAACTGATCCATGCCATTAAATGACGCCTCGTTTAATCTGATCTAATTCTATGGCATCGAATAATGCCTGAAAGTTGCCTTCACCAAAGCCTTCGTTACCTTTACGTTGAATAATTTCAAAGAAAATGGGACCTATCACGGTATGCGTGAAAATTTGCAAAAGTAAGCCGGCGCCTCTCGCCGGTGCGCCATCGATCAGAATCTTAGCTTGACGTAATTTATCCAGTGATTCCTGATGACCTGGAACGCGGCTGTCAATCGCTTCATAATAGGTATCAGGTACATCCATAAAAACGATGCCTTCAGTATTCAGGGCTGCAACGGTGGCGTAAATATCATCTGTATGTAAAGCAATATGTTGAATGCCTTCACCATGATATGCATGCAGATACTCCTGGATTTGTGATTTGGAATCACTCGGTTCATTAATGGGTATGCGAATTTTATCGCAGGGACTGGACATCGCCCGAGATTTTAGACCGGTAATTTTGCCATGAATGTCAAAAAACCGGGTTTGTCGAAAATTAAATAATCGCTGGTAAAATTCAGCCCACTTATCCATGCATCCATGATGGACGTTATGGGTCAAGTGATCAATTTCAGTCAGCCCCAAGCCCACAGGATGAGGATCGACATGATTAAGAGGAATGAAATCAAAATCGTAAATTGAATGTTCTTGATATTTGTCCACCAGATAGAGCAAGCTGTTTCCTATGCCGAGTATGGCAGGGATATTAATTTCCATCGCCCCCACAGGGACATAATGAGGTTTGGCACCCAGTTTAATACACCGGTTATAGCAATCCAGCGCATTTTTAACCCGGATAGCAAACGCACAAATTGATGGGCCGTGGACTTTGGCAAAAGCCTGAGCAAAACTGTCAGGTTCATGATTAATAATAAAATTGATATTGCCCTGCCGATATAACACCACATTTTTAGCACGATGTCTGGCGATTGTGGTAAAGCCAAGTTGGGTGAATAAAGTTTCCAGTCCCCGAGTATCGGGCGCCGTATATTCAACGAATTCAAAACCGTTGGTGCCAACAGGGTTCGATACGGGTGTCATCATCTTACCTCGGTCTTTTTTTTCTTAACGGCTATTAAGACTTGTTGCTAATGGATAAGTTTCAAGTTTGCCAATCCGAAGTGCGTGAATAGCACGCGAGGGAGGCTAAAATTTTATCCCGATTAGCCGTCAAGCCATTTGTAGGGCCTTGACTTTGCGGTTCTTGGGCAGGGTCGAGGCCTACGCAGGGCGCGCCTGATGAAACTTATTTCATTATGTTATGGTCTGAGGGTTATGTTTAATTATGAGGTGAATTATGCATCACAATTCAAATACATTGATTAACTTAGCGCATCACTATCACCTGGAAGGTTTAAGTTGGCAATCGCTACAAGCGCTTAGTGATGGAAACACTGATTATTCTGTAGATAAAGCCCAGCGGTTTTTAAAATTCCAACAGCGGATTAATAAGGAGTTATTGCGACATCCCGTGATTACTGGTAATCCCTATACAACATGGTTTGCACAAGGCCATCAGAATCCATCTCAGATTAAAGCCTTTATTGTGCAGTTTTCTGTGTTTTCCAATCAGTTTATGATCGCCCAGCTTAATAAAATGATACATGCAGATAGCCTGGAAGGCATGCGGACTTCCAAGGAAATTTTAGCTAATGAACTGGGGGTTAAATTTGAATCTGCCCCAAAAAAACCCAGCAGCGCTAATTTCTGGGGTAAAGAGGAAAATACGGAAGGAAGTATTGAGGGCAGTACTTTTCATTTTACCGCAGGGCATTTTGAATGGCTTTATAGTATTGCTAAACAACTGGGGCTACATTTTGATGAAATAGGACAACCTAAACATGGTTCAGAATCGACCTTGTTCTTTTGTGCCGAACTTATCCGTTTATATGGTGGAGAAAACTATCTGGTGTCACAGTCTGCCAGCTACGCCGTTGAAAATTGGGCTGCAGCCGGGTTCTGGAAGCAACTTATTCAGGGGTTTAAATGGTTCAATAAAGCCAAGGGTGTTGATTTACCCTTGGGGTTTTTTATTTGGCACGACCAAATTGAAGCGCATCATGCGGCGCATACGCAGGAGGAGTTAGAAGCACTTTATTTTACACGGCACCTCAATGAAGATGATTTTATTCTGCATGGCAATGAAATGCTAGATGCTGTGGCTGTGTTCTGGAATGGACTTGATGAACAAAAAAGGGCCTTAGAAACCATCCACTAAAAGCTAAATGATTCTGCTTGATTGATACAATGTTGTGATTTTTATGCATATTTCGATACCCAGTCCTTGATGCATTTGCTTTGCTGTAACCCAGCTAACCGGTCTATAATTCCTTTCTTGTGGTACCTATGAATAGTCGCACCCTTTAGTAATAAGTGGATGGTTTTGAATAGACCTGTTAGAAACAAGTATAAAACACGAATTGTGTCATACAGTTAATATTGTGTACGGTGACGGTGGTTTATTGTTGGCTTTAAGAAAGTCGTAAAGCACCGTCCAGACGGATGACTTCACCATTGAGCATAGGATTTTCAATAATATGCTGCACTAATGCGGCATACTCTGATGGTTTGCCTAAGCGGGCTGGAAAGAGCATTTGTTGTACTAACTGCTGACGTTGTAATTCGCTGATGTGAGCAAAAATGGCAGTTTCAAAGATGCCGGGGGCAATAGTCATTACCCTTATACCGAATTGAGACAATTCACGTGCCAGAGGTAATGTCATGCCGATGATACCGGCTTTGGATGCGGCATAAGCCGCCTGGCCTATTTGACCTTCATAGGCAGCGATGGATGCGGTATTAATAATAACCCCTCGCTCACCATTGATATCTGCTGCATTGTCTCTTAATAAGGGGCTGATCATTCTGATCATATTGAAACTGCCGACTAAATTAACTTCAATACAGTGTCGAAAATGCTCTAATTCAAACAGACTACCGTCTTTTTTTAATAGCCTTTCTGCGACCAGAATACCCGCACAATTGATCAAGCCATGCACTGAGCCAAATTCATTTTTGGCCATATCCAGTGCTGATTCAATTTGATGTTGTTGGGTGACATCCATCGTTATAAACAATGTGCGATCATTCAGTTCAGCTGCCAGGGGCTGTCCCGCATCGCTATTAATATCAGTCAAAACAAGGTTGGCATTATAGTGATGCAGGTGTCTGGCCGTAGCCATACCCAGCCCGGAATATGCACCTGTCACTATGAAAGTTTTATTTGCCAGGTTCATATCACATGTTTCTACGGTATTGTCCACCCACTTCAAACAAAGCCTGAGTGATTTGACCTAAGCTACAGACTTGAACGGTTTCCATGAGTTCAGCAAAAATATTTTCATTGTTAACGGCCACCTGCTTCAATTTCTCCAATGCGGTATTTGCATGTTGTTGATGTTTTTGTTTGAATTTTTTTAGTCGCAGGATCTGATTTTGTTTTTCCTGAGTTGATGAACGGGCTATTTCAAGTTTTTCCACAGAAGATTTTACTGACAGGGATTGAGCGATATTGACACCAATAATCGCTAAACTACCATCATGTTTTGCTGTTTCATAACGCATGCTTTGTTCTTGAATCATACTGCGTTGATACCCTGTCTCCATTGCGCCTAATACCCCCCCTCGAAGACAGAGTCGGTCAAACTCATTTAACACGGCCGCTTCCACCAGATCGGTTAATTGATTAATAATAAAAGCTCCCTGAATAGGATTTTCATTTTTAGCCAGTCCCCATTCTTTATTGATGATCATTTGAATGGCGAGTGCGTTACTGACCGATTGTTCACTAGGGGTGGTTAAGGCTTCATCTTTGGCATTGGTATGTAAACTGTTGCAATTATCATAAATGGCGATTAAGGCTTGTAAGGTGGTTCTGATTTCATTGTAATCCATGGCTTGTGCATGTAGGGAACGGCCGGAAGTTTGAATGTGATATTTTAATTTTTGGCAACGCTCATCTCCCTGGTAATATTCGCGCAAAGCCACGGCCCAGATGCGTCGTGCCACTCGTCCGAGGACGGTATATTCAGGGTCCATTCCACTGGAAAAGAAAAAAGACAGTCGATGTGCGAAGTCATTAATTTGCATGCCTCTCGCTAGAAATGCTTCCAGATAGGTAAAGCCGTTAGCCAGAGTAAAGGCTAATTGAGTAATGGGGTTAGCACCTGCTTCGGCAATGTGATATCCAGAAATTGAAATAGAATAAAAATGCTGGATTTTCTGCTCAATGAAGTACTGTTGAATATCTCCCATCATTTTAAGACTGAATGCTGTGGCAAACAAACAGGTGTTTTGCCCCTGATCTTCTTTTAAGATGTCGGCTTGAACAGTGCCTCTGAGTGTTTGCAAAGTATATTGTTTAATATGATGACATTCTGTGTTGCTAGGCTTGCGTTTATGTTCGGTGGTGAATTGCTCAATTTGTTGTGTTATGGCCGCATTGAAAAATTGGGCCAGCAGAATAGGAGCCGGGCCATTAATGGTCATTGACACCGATGTTTTGGCATCGCATAAATCGAAACCATCATATAAGACCTGCATATCATCAAGCGTTGCAATGGAGACGCCGGCATTACCTATTTTACCAAAGATATCCTGACGTTCATCTGGGTCGCATCCATATAATGTCACAGAGTCAAAAGCGGTGGAAAGCCGGTTGGCAGGTGACTGACTGGCAAGATATTTAAATCGTCGATTGGTACGAAAAGCGTCGCCTTCACCGGCGAACATACGCGTGGGCTCCTCATTTTTGCGTTTGAATTTATACACACCTGCGGTATAGGGGAAATATCCTGGTCTGTTCTCAAGCATTAACCATGTTAAGAGATCGCCTCGATCATGATATTCAGGTAAAGCTACCTTGGGGATGTTGAGTCCAGAAAGCGTTTTAAATGAGGGTTCTGGTAGATCAGGTACTCTGGAATTCACAGGGGGGGGGTGTTCATACTCCAGGGCTTTATACCAGCTCGATAATAACTGATTGCTGTCGGGATTGATCAGTTGCTGTGTATTGTTGATCAGTTTATCCAGTGCAGGGGTATTCTGCCCGGGCAGATGGCTACGGGTAAATGTGTAATATTGCAAATTACGTACAGCTTGGCTTTGTTGTTCAACCCGGTGATGATATTCTCTGATACTGCTGGCAATTTCTCCCAGATAGCGTTGTCTTTTTTCTTCAATAAGAGGCGGACTGGTTTGTACTTTGCTATCAGACATAGGATTATCATGTCTTGCCAAACCTTGTTTAACTAATAAATCGTATAAATACCGATATAGCTCGTTTAATCCTGCATCATTCATTTGTGCAGCGTTCGTTCCGAATACCGGCATACTTTCAATGGATTGATTAAATTGTTCGCGGTTTCTTTGTATTTGTTTTCGTACTTCCCGCAATGCATCTTCACTGCCTTTACGTTCAAATTTATTAATGGCAACCAGATCGGCAAAATCCAGAATGTTGAGTTTTTCTAATTGTGTGCCAGCTCCATATTCCGAGGTCATGACATAAAGACAGGTATCCACAAGTGTGACGATGCCGGTATCTCCCTGGCCAATGCCGGGAGTTTCGATAATAATTAAATCATAGTCATAGCTAATGAAGGCATGAATAAAGCCGGGCAGTGCGTCGGGGATTTCATTAGTTGATTCACGGGTAGCCATCGAACGCATAAAGACGTGTGCTGTATCAATGGAATTCATACGGATACGATCACCGAGTAATGCTCCCTGTTTTTTTTTGCGGCTGGGATCTACTGCAATAATGGCAATTTTTAAATGATCCTGATAATCCAGACGGAAACGTTGAACAAGTTCATCTGTCAGGGATGATTTACCCGCACCTCCAGTACCTGTCACCCCCAGAATGACGGATTTTACTCGCTTAGCCTGTGCTGTTTGTTGTAACTGTTTTATCAAGCCTTTATGTAACAGGCCATTTTCAAGTTGAGTTAAGGTTTTTGCCAAAGTGAGCAGGTCATTCTGCGGAGATAACTGACTCAGCGGGGCTATATTTTGTTTTGCAGTCGAGGCGGTTAAGCTTGTGGAATGGGTGGTGCATTGCCTGATCAAGTCATTAATTATGTTGACTAACCCCAGGGTTTGCCCTTCTTCAGGTGAGTAAATATGTGTGACACCATAGGCCTGAAGTTGCTGGATTTCATGGTCTAAAATCACCCCTCCACCGCCGCCAAATACTTTGATGTCGGCCACATTATGAACTTTGAGTTGATCAATAAGGTAGCGGTAAAACTCCATATGGCCCCCTTGATAAGAACTGATGGCAATGGCATCGACATCTTCTTGAATGGCGGCATGAACAATTTCTGTGACAGAGCGGTTATGCCCCAGATGAATGACCTCTACTCCCTGACTTTGCATAATACGGCGCATAATATTAATGGCGGCATCATGTCCGTCAAAAAGGCTGGTAGCTGTGATAATCCGTAGGCGCTGTTGGGTTTTGTTGGATGAGCCAGCAGGTGGGTATTGATTAAGGTGGGTGGAGGTAAAAGTTTGCAGCATTATTTTCCTTCTTCATTGATCGGTTACACAGTTTGAATATGTTGGAGTCTGAACGACTATGGTGGTCGTGTAATCTTCAGTTGGCAGTGGTCGATGACATTGCCCGACTGGAATCTGCTCTACGAGTTATGACTGCATGTGCTTTGTTCGGGGATGGTGCAGTGCAGAATAGGTTGATTTGTTTGATAGATTTAAATGCGCTAGGTTCCAAAAACTTAGAAAAGGAACTTCATCCAAAGTTATTCAGTCAATAGTGAGATTGCGAAAAGAGGGCATGTCATGATCTATCAGAATAATGCTGTCGTCGTTGCTGGATTTGCTCGGACACCCATAGGGAATTTTCAGGGATGTCTGAGTACTTTTAAAGCTGCAGAGTTAGGTGCTATTGCCATTAAAGCGGCAGTGCATAGAGCGAGGATACCGATTAAAAGTATAGATGAAGTTATAATGGGCTGTGTTTTAATGGCTGGTCAAGGACAGGCACCTGCCAGGCAAGCCGCTATTAAAGCAGGACTACCTGAATCTGTGGTTTGTACCACCGTTAACAAAATGTGTGGTTCAGGAATGAAAGCGATTATGTTTGGCTATGACCTGATTAAATCCGGCAGTGCTGACATTGTGGTCGCAGGTGGCATGGAAAGCATGAGTAATGCACCTTATTTATTAACAAAAGCACGACAGGGTCTTAAAGCCGGTCATGCAGACTTGTTGGATCACCTTTTTATTGACGGACTGGAAGACCCGGTACACAAGCGCTTGATGGGCTGTTATGCCGAGGATTGTGCAGAAAAGTTTAAGTTTACCCGGGCGCAACAGGATGAATTTGCCCGACAATCCTTGTTACGGGCACGCGCTGCGGTGGATGGAGGGGTTTTTGATGGCGAGATTGTACCGATTGACAGTTATGCAGATGACAAGCCTGCAAAGCGGGTCAAGGATGAGCTTCCTTTTAGCGTTGATATGGATAAAATCAGTCAACTTAAGACTGTTTTTAAACAAGGTGGAACAGTAACGGCTGCCAATTCCAGTAGCCTTTCTGATGGTGCAGCTGCTGTGGTGTTAATGTCTGCAGCAATGGCCGACCATTATCAAGTTAGGTGTCTGGCTCAGATAGTGGCACATCATAGTTATGCTCATCATCCACAATGGTTTACTACAGCTCCGTTGTTTGCTATTGAACAAATATTGGAAAAAATTAATATGGGGGTTGCTGATATTGATCTGTATGAAATCAATGAGGCATTCGCTGTGGTTGTGCTGGCTGCTATACAGACTCTGGAATTACCCAGGGAGAAGGTTAATATTCATGGTGGAGCATGCGCGTTAGGTCATCCGTTAGGTGCTTCGGGCGCTCGTATTTTGGTGACTTTGCTGGCTGCAATGCAAAGACATGGTTTAAAACGGGGCTTGGCATCAATGTGTATAGGTGGAGGGGAGGCGACGGCAATGGTTATCGAAATATGAGTATTTTTAAAACCGAAATTGACAGTAAGGGAAAACAGTTTCTGGAAAACCAGGCTTTTATGGGGATACTGTTATCTGACTGGCGTGACAAGCAGTGTGACATTATCCAGGGGGGGGATCAAAAAGCCATGCAGAGGCATGTGCAGCGCGGTAAATTATTAGTTCGTGATCGGATTATACTGTTATTGGATGATGATTCCGCCTTCCTGGAGTTTTCTCAGTTTGCCTCGTATCAGGTGTATCCAGACAATTTACCTGCGGCAGGTATTATCACTGGAATTGGTCGTATCTGTGATCGTGAATGTGTGATCATTGCCAATGATGCCACGGTCAAGGGTGGTAGTTATTATCCTTTAACGGCTAAGAAACATCTTCGGGCTCAAGAAATTGCAGAAACCAACTGTTTACCCTGTGTTTATCTGGTCGACTCTGGCGGTGCCTACTTACCCATGCAAGATGAAGTCTTTGCAGATCGTGAACATTTTGGACGTATATTTTTTAATCAGGCAAAGATGTCTGCCAAAGGCATTCCTCAAATTGCTGTGGTGATGGGGTGTTGTACCGCGGGGGGGGCTTATATTCCTGCAATGAGTGATGAAAGTATTATTGTTAATAATCAAGGTAGCATTTTCTTGGCGGGACCCCCTTTGGTAAAAGCGGCAACGGGTGAACAGGTTGATGCTCAAACTCTGGGGGGAGCTAAAGTACATGGGCATTTTTCCGGTGTTATTGATCATATCGCTCAAGATGATCGGCAGGCATTATCGCAAGTGCGATCTATCGTGGGAGGCTTAAGCAAAGATAGTTTGAATGCAAAAAGCCTCACGGGATCAATTGAGCCTTTATATTCGAGTAAGGAAATCTACGGTATCATTCCTCCTGACTTTCAACAACTGTATGATGTGCGAGAAGTTATTGCGCGTATTGTTGATGCCAGTGAACTGAATGAATTTAAACAAAATTATGGGAAAACACTAGTGTGTGTCTTTGCTCGTATTTTTGGACGTTTGGTAGGGATTATTGCTAATAATGGGGTGCTATTTTCTGATTCTGCTTTAAAAGGCACACACTTTATTCAATTGTGTTGTCAACGTCAGGTCCCTTTGGTTTTTTTACAGAATGTGACAGGGTTTATGGTGGGAAGCCGGGCAGAGCGGGAAGGTATTGCCAAACAAGGGGCTAAAATGGTGATGGCGGTAGCGTGTGCCAACGTGCCTAAAATCACCCTTATTATCGGAGGCAGTTTTGGTGCGGGAAACTATGCCATGTGTGGTAGAGCCTATGCCCCACGGTTTCTTTGGTGCTGGCCTAATGCAAGAATATCCATTATGGGGGGGGAGCAGGCTGCCAGTGTGATGGCACAGATGGTAGCTGATCGCCATGTTGAGGAAAAAAAACCCTGGACGTTAAAGCAGGAGCAGGACTGTAAAAAACCAATATTGGAACAATACGAGACGCAGGGACACTCGTATTATGCCAGCGCCAGATTGTGGGACGATGGCATTATTGATCCAGCAGATACCCGGTTAATTATAGGATTAAGTTTATCTGCAGCCATGCATGCACCGATAGAAAAAACTCAGTTTGGTGTGTTCAGGATGTAATAACAGCACAAGTACCAAATGCAGTCCTTTTTAAGCTAGGTTGACTGCCAGCGGCTTTATCAGTAGGGCTATCCTGCTGCTACAGGGTAGGGTGGTGGCTGTATTGCATAAAGCATTCAATTCAATTCAAGGATGTCGTGGATTGAAGTTTAAGGTGTGATAAAGCGCTTTAAATTGCTGTAGCGATTCAGGGTTCGCTAAGGAATTAATGTTTTCTACAAGGTCGCCATTAATAATATTTCGGACAGCAATTTCCATGATTTTACCGCTCTTTGTACGAGGTATATCAGTCACCTGTATGATTGTTTCAGGAACATGATGAGGCGATGTATGGTTTTTTATTTGTTGTTTGATTTTTGATTTGAGTGGCTCAGACAAGTGCAATTTGTTTTGCAGGATAACAAATAAAATTATTTTACAATCGCCTTTAATTTGTTGTCCAATGACCAGACTCTCTTTAATCTCGTCCAGTTGTTCCACTTGCCGATAAATCTCTGCCGTGCCGATGCGTATGCCTCCAGGGTTCAAGGTTGCATCAGAACGTCCATAGATGATCATACCTTGGTGTGAAGTCCATGAAACATAATCGCCATGACACCAAACACCCGGAAATTTGGCAAAGTAAGCCGCATGATATTTTTTTTGTTCCGGGTCTTGCCAAAACCCGGTAGGCATCGAAGGAAAAGGCGCAGTACACACTAATTCACCCTTGCCGGTTAACAGCGGCTTGGCTGCAGCATCATAGACATCCACTGCCATGGCTAAACCGGGGCATTGAATTTCCCCCCGGTATACAGGAAGAATAGGGCTGCCCAGAACAAAACAGGAAATGATATCGCTACCGCCAGAAATAGAAGATAAACAGACATCCGATTTGATTGATTGATAGACATAATCAAAGCCTTCTGCCATTAAAGGTGAACCGGTCGATAAAATGGTTTTAAGACTTTCAAGTTTATGCGTGTTTTTAGGGGTGATGGCTGATTTCTTGATGACATCAATATATTTGGCAGATATGCCGAAAATATTGATGTGCAGCTTATCCACGAGATCAAATAAAGCGGCTGTCCGAGGATATAACGGTGATCCTTCATAAAGAATGATGGTGGCTCGGGATGCCAATGCTGAGACTAGCCAGTTCCACATCATCCAGCCACAACTGGTGTAATAAAAAAATCGTTCATCAGGGTGTATATCTACATGCAGTAAATGTTCTTTTAGGTGTTGAAGTAGGGTTCCTCCAACACTATGTACTATACATTTGGGTGGTCCCGTCGTTCCTGATGAATAGAGAATAAATAAGGGGGAATCAAAAGCTACTTGAGTATAAATAATTGGTTTGTTTGGGGAATAATGGACTATATAATTCTGCCATAAAGTCACCTGAAGAAAGTTACTATTCGGTTTTTTGTGCAAATAAGGAATTAATACCGTTCTAGTAATCGATGTCAATTTGGCAAGAATAGGTTTGATCTGGTCCATCCGTTCATAAACGTGTCCATTAAAATGATAGCCATCACTGATGAACAAGATTTTAGGCGCAATCTGACTGAATCTATCGACCACGCCTGCAACAGCAAAATCGGGAGAACAACTGCTCCATACTGCGCCTAAGCTAGTCGTTGCCAACATTGCAATAACCGTTTCCGGGATGTTGGGTAAAACGGCAACAATACGATCTCCCGCGATGATGCCGTCCGCTGCTAATGCTTGCGCCAGTTGTGAAACTTGATGGCACAAGGATGGATAACGCAGATATTGGGTTTTACCCTGTTCATGATGGAAGATGATGGCAATACTATCCTCATCTCTGTTTCGTAATAAGTTTTCTGCATAATTAAGTTTGGCGCCTGAAAACCATCGTGCGCCTGGCATTTTTTCTGAATGTGTGAGGATGTGGTGAGCTTTATGTTCAGCGATAACGTCTGCGAATTCCCATAATGTCTTCCAGAATGCTACAGAGTCGGTAATTGACCATTGGTAAAGATCAGCATAATCGTTTATTGCCAAGGCATAATTTTCATTGCATAAAGTTATAAAGCGGTTAATGCTGGCATGTTTTAGTCTTTCAGGTGATGCTTGCCAGAGTTTTTTGTTCACAATGATCTGCCAAAATGATTAAAGAAAGCAACAGTAACCAGAGTCGAGAACAATACAATGTAAGTCAGGATCTTCAGCTCTTTGGTGACAAAGTGAAGATCTATAAGCTTGGACTCAGAAACCTAAGGATGCTGTCGCATTAATTAACACACTCAACTTTCAATGACCGGATTTTATGATAGAAGTTATAGTCGCCAAAACTAAAGACCTTGGTATTGGCGTGAAATATAATTTCAGAATCTTCCATGATGTCTTGCTGGGTGATGCCTAAAGATTTCATTAACACGGGATGATTGACCATTTCAGTTAATGTTAATTTAAAGTTTTTATTCTCAAACACCGTTAAAATCGCGTTTGGACCGACGACAATACTTTCGATTTGTTTGTCCCAATTGTCTCCTTTTATATATATCAGAGTTTTTAATTGAGAAGGTCCCATAACTCGAAAATACTTGCCTTTATAGGAAGTATTTGTATAAAAATCAGCCCAGCAGCCATTGTTTTTGATAGTGATTTTCGAAGCACTCACTGATTCATTGCATTCGATTTCCAATGACCGGATTTTATGATAGAAGTGATAATCGCCAAAACCAGGTATCCTGGCATTGGCGTGGAATATAATTTCAGAGTCCTCTAGAATATCTTGCCGGGTAATCCCTAAAGATTGCATCAAAACAGGATGATTGGCCATCTCAGTTAATGTTAATTTTAAATTTTCATTTTCAAACACGGTCAACGTCGCGTTTGGACCGATGATAATACTTTCGATTTGTTTGTCCCAATTGTTTCCTTTGATATTTAGCAGGTTGTTTAATTGAGTCGGTCCCGTGGCTCGAAAATGTTTACCTTGATAAGAAGCATCGGCATAAAAATCAACCCAGCAAGCATTAACTTTGGCAGAAACAGATCCGCTATAAGTCAATAGCATCATTAGACTCAGGAAGATAATAGAGTAATGAAAAATCAATTTAATGTGTTTCATCTTTTTCCTTTTTTTAGAATGGCAATGAAATAACTTCGGAAAAACGTAAATTCCATACAACTGTCGAACGTATCTGCTGTGATTGTTTAAAGTCTGGAAAAAGATGCACTTATGAGGTGTTGTCCAGCATTCGTAATAGACTATGTTGATCAGCAATAATTCAACAAGGGTTCGTTTAACACCGGGAAGATGAAACTAACATGAGAAAGACAGGTCTTCATTAAGACTGCAAGGGGATGTACTCAATAACGGGTCTAATGTGTTCAAGGGACATTGACTTATGCATCTGTGACAGTCAAATCCACGGTTAATGGTCTGGATGATATTAAATTCTCACTGCTAAGGAGAACCTGGTAATGATTATTGGTATACCGCGTGAAATAAAGTCAGATGAATATCGTGTATCTATGTTACCTGTGGGGGTTGAGCTACTGACTACCCAAGGGCATCAGGTACTAATTGAAAGACATGCTGGGGATGGCAGTGGTTATGATGATGAACAATATGTTCGTGCAGGAGCCCGTATTGTTCGAGATCATAGTGAAATATTTCAGCAATCGGAAATGATTGTAAAGGTAAAAGAACCTTTGGGAGACGAACTGCATTTATTGCAGCCAGGGCAAGTGGTGTTTACTTTTTTTCATTTCGCGGCTAATTTAGCCCTGACTGAAGCCTGTTTAGCATCTAGAATTACTGCCGTCGCCTATGAAACCCTTACTGACCAGATGGGACGACTCCCTTTGTTAACTCCCATGAGCGAAATCGCAGGACGTATGTCTATACAGGAGGGGGCAAAATATCTGGAAAAACCGATGGAAGGCCGTGGAATATTACTGAGTGGTGTTCCTGGTGTAGAACCTGCCAAAGTTACCATCTTAGGGGGTGGAATCGTTGGCAGTAATGCGGCAAAAATTGCGGCTGGATTAGGTGCAAATGTGGTAATTATGGATGTCAATCTTGATCGGTTACGCTATCTGGATGATATTATGCCAGCCAATGTCCAGACTATTTATTCGGAGCCGCATGCTATTCATTGGCATATGGCAAACAGCGATTTAATTATCGGCGCTGTATTAATCCCGGGAGAACGTTGCCCGGTCTTGATATCAAGAGAGATGATTAAAACGATGCGTAATGGGGCGGTTATTGTTGATGTTGGCGTTGACCAAGGTGGCTGCGTTGAAACGACACGACCTACTACCCATTCAACCCCCACATTTATTGTTGATGGTGTGGTGCATTATTGTGTCGCCAATATGCCCGGTGCGGTTGGAAGAACCAGTACTCAAGCATTATGCCATGCCACTCAGCCTTATATTTTACGCCTGGCTAATGGTAATGTCCTTGAGCTTGCCACACAAGATAAAGGGATTGATAATGCTATAAATATGATCGATGGAAAGCTTTATAATGCGGCTGTTGCAAATGCGCATGGGATGCAATACCAATACCTTCAGCGCAAGCCTCTTTCTGTTTTTCCTGCTCAGAGTTCAGTCCGGACGGCTCAATAATTTCAAGCGGGTTAAGGGATTGGAACTGTCGGCCAGTTAGAAACTCAGTAGCCAAACCTATGTTTGATTAAGGGGGGTTAGTAAGGTATGCCCCGTATTCGTGAAGGTTAAGAACCATGGTAATCGTTATTTATTTTCTATGCTGTGCTGAAGTGTATTTTAGTAAAGGTCATGTTCTAAATGACCTTTAGTTATTCTCTGGTATCAGTATTTTATGACAGGGTTTAAGAGGGTGTTTTTAGGGGGGGTTGTGTTATCAGTTTCAGGATAATCTTTGGTATAGTGCAGGCCTCTGCTTTCTTTACGTTGCTGTGCACAGCGAATGATTAATTCAGCAACAATGACCAAGTTTCTAAGTTCCAATAAGTCACTGGTGACATGAAAATTAGCATAATATTCGGCAATTTCCTGTTTTAGTATTTCCAGCCGGTGCATGGCCCGACTCAGGCGTTTATTGGTACGAACTATACCGACATAGTCCCACATGAACTGGCGTAATTCATCCCAGTTATGAGCCACTACAACCTCTTCATCAGGTTCACTGACCAGGGAGTTATCCCAGGCTGGGGCCGGGTCGGGATAGTTTAAAGATGGGAGTTGTTCAGAAATATTATTGGCTGCAATTTCAGCAAAAACCAAACATTCCAGCAGGGAGTTACTGGCCATTCGATTGGCCCCGTGCAAACCTGTACAAGCCACTTCACCAATGGCATAGAGTCCTGTTATATTTGTTTGAGCCTGAAGGTTGGTAACCACGCCTCCACAGGTATAATGAGCCGCAGGAACAACAGGAATAGGTTGTTGGGTGATGTCGATATCAAGCGCTAGGCATCGCTGGTATATATTGGGGAAGTGTTGCTTAATAAAATCGGCTGATTGATGGCTGATGTCAAGATAAACACAATCAATGCCATGTTTTTTGATTTCATGATCAATGGCTCTAGCAACGATGTCCCTTGGGGCTAATTCCTGTTGTGGATGATATTTTTCCATGAACCGAGTGCCGTCGGGGAGAATTAACTTTGCGCCTTCACCTCGAACCGCTTCACTGATAAGAAAAGATCTTTCTTCTGGATGATACAGGCAGGTAGGATGAAATTGCATGAATTCCATATTACTTATTTGGCAGCCTGCACGCCATGCCAAGGCAATACCATCGCCAGTAGACACATCAGGGTTGGTTGAATAGAGATAAACTTTACTGGCGCCGCCCGTGGCTAATACTACAATTTTAGCGGTAATGGATTTTACTTTGTTATTGACAGTGTTAAGCAGGTAGGCTCCTTGAATACGAGGCTCTGACTGTTTTTGTCTATTAATGATCAGATCAATTGCGTTGTGGTTTTCAAGCAGGGTAATATTCTCGTGTGCCTTGGCTTTATCAATCAGCGTCTGGGAAACGGATTTGCCTGTAGTGTCGGCAGTATGCACAATTCGACGGTGAGAGTGCCCCCCTTCGCGGTTTAAATGCAGCGACTTTGTACCATCTTCTAATTGTTCTTCGGTAAATCTAACGCCTTGATCCTTGAGCCACTCGATGTTTTTTTTGGCGTTTGAAACGGTAACTATGACGGCATCAACGTCACATAAACCTGCGCCAGCGGTCAATGTGTCTTTGATATGAGATTCTATAGAGTCGTTAGCACCCAGAACGGCTGAAATGCCGCCCTGGGCATGGTAAGTACTGCCTGAAGAAAGGGAAACTTTTGATAACACCAGAATTTTAGCCTGATCGGCAAGTCTGAGTGCAACACTAAGCCCGGCGCCCCCGCTGCCAATGACAAGAACATCGTATTTGTGTTTTACAGTCATAAAGAAATAAAAGGAAAATCAATAGGAATTGCAGTTGATATGAGTTTTAGATACTATCATGAAAGCAATTTTTTTTGTGTTATTAGAACTAATGATGTTTAATTCTGTCCACACAACAAATATAAAAGCACTGTGAAACAACATTCTGGCAGTAACACAGAACTAGATAAGGACTTGGTGCGTAGGGTTCAGCAAGGTGACAAATCAGCCTTTGATCTTTTGGTTATCAAATATCAGCATCGTATTATTCAGTTGGTGAATCGCTATGTTAAAGACCCTAGTGAAGCGCAGGATGTTGCGCAAGAAGCCTTTATTAAGGCCTATCGTGCATTGGGAAACTTTAGAGGTGATAGTGCTTTCTATACGTGGCTCTATCGGATAGCGATAAATACGGCTAAAAATTATTTAGTGTCGCGTAATAGACGGTATTCAGATTATCAGGTTGATATTCAAGATGCCGAACAGGTAGAGAATGCACCGCAGTTGAAAAGCATAGACACGCCCGAGTATATGTTGATCAATGATGAGATTGTTGCTGTGATTAAATTGGCCATCGAAAAATTACCTGAAGAAATGAAAATTGCAATTATGTTGAGAGAATTTGAAGGTATGAGTTATGAAGAAATCGCCCAAGCAATGGAATGTCCGGTAGGCACTGTCCGTTCTCGTATTTTTAGAGCGCGTGAAGCTATCGATGAAAAATTAAACCCTTTGCTTGATTAGAGGCAATTATTAATGAATAAAGAAATTAACCAGAAAATCTCACAATTTATAGACAATGAACTGCATCATACAGAGCTAGACAATCTATTATCAGTCATGAAGCAACAGCCTCAGCTGAAAAACACAATGAATCGGTATCAGACCGTTAGTCATATACTCAGTTCAGAAGATGTGCTGATAGCGAACGGGAGCTTTTTAGATAAGATTAAATATGAGATTAAGCAAGAACAGCATCATTTTGTACCTAAGAAAAACAGTAAAAACAGGCAGCTAGGGTTTTGGCCTGAGATATCCATTGCTATGGCAGCTTCAGTCGTGATTATTGCGGTTACTGTTTCCCAGCAAGTGGATGTAACCGATGTGCAATCTTCTCAGGTACTTGCAAAAACACCAGTAGTAAATGTACAGATGCAAGCTAAAAATACGACACAAATTTCACAGCATGATCGTTTTAAAGCGTATTTGTTAGCACATAGTGATGACTTATACACCCATGGCTCACTGGATTATCAACCTCTAGCGCGTGTTGTTCATTTTTCTCAGAAATGATTAACCCAATGTTACGTTTATTGCTGGTTTTTTTTCTACCGGTATTGTGTGTATTGGCAGATGAGCAGGAACTTAATGCAGAGCAATGGCTGGAAAAAATGAGCCAGTCCATGAAAACGCTCAATTATCAAGGCACTGTGGCTTTTTTAAAAAATGGCCGTCTTGATACAATGAAGTATTCACATTCAAAAAATCAAGGATTAGAACAAGAAAGACTGTTATCGTTAAATTCACCTATGCGTGAAGTGATCAGGGATGCCGGAACCGTCAGCTGTGTTTTCGATGAATCAAAAAAAAATATTGTTAATCATCAGCCTGTCAGTCAATCATTCATTATTGATTTACCCATTGACTTTTCAGCTTTGAATACTGTCTACCAATATACCTTAGGAGCTGAGGAGTCTGTCGCTATGCGTTTTTCTCGCATTGTCTATATTAAACCTACAGATCAGTATCGCTACACAAGAAAAATCTGGATAGATAACGAACACTTTTTACCTTTGAAAGTGGAGGTCTATAATCTAGCAGGAGAAATTCTGGAGCAGCTTGTATACACAGAGTTACAACTTGTTGATAAATTAGACACTGTTAAGGTAGGACAACACATAGACAAGAGGGGGATTAAACAGATCCATTCGATTGAAACTTTGCCTGTAGAAGAAATGGGGTTTGTGCTCAAAGACTTGCCTGCCGGGTTTGAAGTGGTGTTTTTTACGCGCATGAAGATTGATAATTCAGATCAAACAGTAGATCATTTATTACTTAGCGATGGTTTTTCTTCTGTGTCAGTCTACAGAGAAGCACTGTCAGAGGGGGTTCAAATGGGCGTGCAGGATTTTGGTTCTGTGAATTCGTTTACTCGCGCCATTAACAATGAACAAATAACTGCAATGGGGGATGTGCCTGTTAAAACAGTTCAAGTTATTGCACAAGGTTTTACGCAACGGTAATGCTCACTGGTTTTAATAGCATTTGTTTTCTCCTTTTTAATTTATTCCCTGGAGCTGATATGCTCAGACAACGTTTTTTCTTATTTTTCACCCTCATTCTGCTTTCTGCAGCTTCGGTTGCACAATTACCTGATTTTACGCAGATGGTCGAAGCAAATGGGGATGTCGTGGTTAATATCAGTACTATACAAAAAGCGCCTGATTTTCTAAAAATGCCGGACAATCATCCGATGCCTAGAAATATCCCACCCCAAATGGAGGAATTGTTTCGCCATTTTTTTAAACCACCGGAAGGGGGGTTTCATCATAAAGATTCTAAATCCCTGGGCTCAGGATTTGTGATTTCAGAAGATGGATACATTTTAACCAATCACCATGTAGTAAAAGATGCTGATGAGATCTTTGTCAAACTCAAGGATAGGCGACAATTTATAGCAAAACTTATTGGCTCAGATGAAAGAACAGATATAGCGTTATTGCAAATCAAAGCCAAAAAATTGCCCATTGTTAAAAAGGGATCATCTAAACAGTTAAAAGTGGGTGAATGGGTATTAGCGATTGGTTCTCCTTTCGGTTTTGAGCAGTCAGTAACCGCCGGCATAGTGAGTGCTAAAGGACGGAGTCTGCCGGGAGGTAATTACGTGCCTTTTATTCAAACAGATGTAGCTATTAATCCGGGTAATTCAGGAGGCCCCTTATTTAATATGGCCGGTGAAGTGGTCGGCGTGAACTCTCAAATATATAGTCGTTCTGGCGGTTATATGGGTTTGTCTTTTGCCATACCTATTGATATAGCAATGAATGTTGTCGATCAATTGAAGACTAAAGGTTCGGTATCGCGTGGTTGGTTAGGTGTGCAAATTCAGGATGTAACAAGAGAATTAGCAGAATCTTTTAATATGGATAAACCCAATGGCGCGCTGGTATCAAGAGTGATTGCAGATAGCCCATCAGCAAAGGCAGGGTTTCAAATTGGAGATGTCATCGTTGAATTTGATGGGCATGCAATTCACACATCGGGTGAATTGCCGCCCGTAGTCGGTGTCACGCCAATAGGCAATAAGGTTAACGTTAAAATCATTAGGCAAGGAAAGAAAAAAACGATAAAGGTGATTGTTGGCTTGCTACCGAATGAAGCCGCATCAATAGCCACAACTGAGCTCAACAAAGCAGCGAATCAACTCGGCCTGAGTGTGACTAATCTTACGATTGAACAACCCAAGCAAATGCATTTACCTCAGCAAGGTGTGTTAATTGAACGGGTTAGTCGCGGGCCTGCGCTGAATGCAGGAATTCAGCAAGGTGATATTATTTTAAGAATCCAGAATAATGTTGTTCGTGATGTCACTGATTTTGATAGAATAGTGAGTAGTCTGCCCTTGGATCAATCCATTGCTGTGTTAATTCAACGTAAAGGTAGTCCCATCTTTCTAGCTTTAAAAATAAACAAATAAACTGTGGATCAAAAGAATATAAGAAATTTCAGCATCATCGCGCATATTGATCATGGAAAATCAACATTAGCCGATCGTTTTATTCAAATATGCGGGGGCTTATCAGATAGGGAAATGGAGGCTCAGGTTCTTGATTCCATGGATATTGAAAGAGAACGTGGGATTACAATCAAGGCACAAAGTGTCACGCTTGATTATAAATCCCTAGATGGTGAAACCTATCAATTAAACTTTATTGATACGCCTGGCCATGTGGATTTTTCTTATGAAGTTTCTCGATCTCTTGCGGCTTGTGAAGGTGCCTTGTTAGTTGTTGATGCCGCACAAGGTGTAGAGGCGCAGAGTGTAGCCAACTGTTACACGGCTATAGAACAGGGGCTTGAAGTTGTCCCTGTGTTAAACAAAATTGATTTACCTTCAGCAGAACCTGAACGGGTGATGGCTGAAATCGAAGATGTTATTGGTATTGCGGCGGATGAAGCGCTTAAAATCAGTGCGAAAACAGGTATCGGTATTGAAGGTGTGTTGGAGCAGTTGGTTGAGAAAGTTCCTGCTCCGAAGGGTGATGCAAATGCACCCTTACAAGCACTTATTATTGATTCCTGGTTTGATAATTATTTAGGTGTGGTTTCACTGATTAAAATTGTCAATGGCAGTCTGCGTAAAAAACAGAAGTTAGTAGTCATGTCGACGGGCAAAACACATCTGGCTGAAAAAGTGGGTATATATACGCCTAAGGAACGGGAAAGACCTTCTTTGGAAACTGGCGAAGTTGGTTTTCTGGTGGCGGGCATAAAAGACATTTATGGTGCCCCAGTGGGGGATACTATTACTTTGGCTGATAACCCTGCTACTGAAATGTTATCGGGCTTTGAAACAATCCAGCCTAGAGTTTTTGCAGGTCTTTATCCCGTGAGTTCTGATGATTACGGTAGTATGCGGGAATCATTAGATAAATTACGGTTAAATGATGCAGCACTTCATTTTGAACCTGAAACATCACAAGCTTTAGGGTTTGGTTTTCGCTGTGGATTTTTAGGTATGCTGCACATGGAGATTGTGCAGGAACGTTTAGAACGTGAATATGATATTGATTTAATTACCACAGCACCGACAGTGGTCTACGAAGTGGAAGTGCACTCAGGTGAGGTGATCCTGGTTGATAACCCCGCTAAATTACCTGATACCGGGACCATTACAGAAATAAGAGAGCCTATTATTATGGCTAATATTTTAGTACCTCAGGAGTATCTTGGGAGTGTTATCGGCTTATGTGTAGAAAAACGTGGTGTGCAAAAAAACATGCAATACCTGGGTAAACAGGTGTCATTAAATTATGAATTGCCCATGAGTGAGGTTGTACTGGATTTCTTTGATCGTTTGAAATCAGTGAGTCGTGGTTATGCTTCTTTTGATTACGAGTTTATTCGTTTTCAAGAAACCCCCTTAGTTAAACTCGATGTTTTGATTAATGGTGATAAAGTAGATGCATTATCGGTGATTGTTCATAAGGACTTAAGTCAAACACGGGGACGTGATTTGGTGGAGAAAATGAAGGAGTTGATACCACGACAAATGTATGAAGTGGCTATTCAAGCCGCCATAGGTTCAAAAGTGATCGCTCGGTCAACGGTTAAAGCCATGCGAAAAAATGTCACCGCTAAATGTTATGGCGGGGATATTTCTCGTAAGAAAAAATTGCTAGAAAAACAAAAAGCAGGTAAAAAACGCATGAAGCAAGTGGGAAATATAGAAATCCCACAAGAAGCTTTTCTTGCTGTTTTACAAGTGAATAAAGAATAAACCAGACATTTTATTTATATCACGGTCATGGTGAAACGCACAGTAGGGTTTCACCGCGACAGATCAACTTACCACCAAATATTCAACATTTAAATGGACTACGATTTTTCTTTCTTTCTGGTTGCAACTAGTTTTGTCACCGGGATAATCTGGGGCGGATATGTTTTATTTATCAAAATTTCAAAAATTGATGTTCAAAATAAACCTGAACCTTTGTTGGTTGAAACGGCCCATTCTTTCTTTCCTGTATTAATTATCGTATTACTGTTACGTTCATTTATTGCCGAACCTTTCCGAATCCCTTCGGGGTCGATGATGCCAACTTTATTAGTCGGTGATTTTATTCTGGTCAATAAATTTGCCTATGGTGTTCGCTTGCCTGTCTTACATACCAAGATAGTAGAAATAGGTAACCCCGAAAGAGGCGATATTGTTGTGTTCAGGTTTCCTAAAAACCCTGAGGTTGATTATATCAAGCGTATAGTAGGGCTACCTGGCGATACAATTGCGTATTATAATAAAAAAACTTACATCAATGGCAAGTTAGCCAAACAGGTGTCTTTAGGGCGATATCATGGCGTCGGACAGGGGTCCCATATGACAGGGGCTGAGCATTTTCTAGAAGACCTGTCTGGAACAGAGCACAGTATCTTGATTAAAGAGGGATACCCTACAGTCGAAGGCAAATTTGTGGTACCTGAAGGGCGTTATTTTGTGATGGGTGATAACCGGGACAGCAGTAATGATAGTCGGTACTGGGGAACAGTTCCGGAACAGAATTTAGTGGGAAAAGCATTCTTTATCTGGATGAGCTGGGATTGGCAGCATAAGGGCGTAGGTTTTGATCGTATTGGAACAATGCTGAAATAGTCTGTATTTGGCTTTCAATAAAATTATTTATTAAGGAAACCCTGAGGTCTTCAGCCAAAGTTTAAAAAGGGTTAACTTTTATTGCGCGGGGGTTAATTGCATTTCTTGTGCTGTTGATTTTAAAAATCGGGCCAATTTTTATGAATCATGATAAGGTGCTGAATGCCCTTTCTGCTGTTGAAAACACGGCTGATCTTGAAACTAAAACCCAGTATGAAATACAGCAAAGTTTGAGTAAATATTTTAATTTGAATTTTGTTGATTTATTACCCTTGAGGATGTGAAAATCATTAAACGCAGCCATTAGAGGGTGGAAATTGAATATGAACCTGTGGTTCCTCTAATAGGTAATTTGAGTGTATGGTAGAGTTCTATGAGTCTTTTGAGGCTGGCGGGGATGAGTGATCAAAAAACAAAAAATACTTGCTAAAAAGCTGGGGCTGACATTTGTTCAACCCCAGCTTTTTATTATGGCCTTAACGCATAGAAGTATGGGGGCCAATAACAACGAAAGACTGGAATATCTTGGCGATTCAGTCTTGGGTTTTGTCATTGCTGAAAAACTTTTTGCAATGTTTCCTGATGCACGCGAAGGTGATCTTAGTCGATTAAGGGCCAGCCTTGTTAATCAGACCTCTTTAGCTGAGATAGCCAGAGAACATGATATTGGGGATTATTTGCTTCTGGGCTCCGGAGAGTTGAAAAGTGGGGGGTTTCGGCGTGATTCCATTTTATCAGATGCATTAGAAGCGATTATGGGCGCGCTGGTGATAGATCAAGGGGATAAAGCCTGTAAAGCATGGATTTTATTTATATTTGCTAAGAAACTGGCTGAATTAGATTTAGATAGCTCAAAAAAAGACCCAAAGACTGAATTACAGGAATTAATGCAATCACTAAAAATTCAATTACCCGTTTATGAACTGACAAACATGACGGGGAGTGCTCATTCACAAATATTTAATGTTAAATGTAGCACGGTTTTCATAAATGAATCAGGGATGGGGTCAGGAGTTTCAAGGAAAAAAGCGGAGCAAGCCTCTGCAAAAAAAATGTTGCAATTGATTAAGGTGAAAAAAATATGAAGTGTGGTTATGTTGCTTTAATAGGGCGACCCAATGTAGGAAAATCAACATTAATGAACCATATGTTGGGTCAGAAAATTAGTATTACTTCAAGGAAGCCACAAACAACACGTCATCGTATTTTAGGCATAAAAACCACGGAATCAGGACAGATTGTTTTTATGGACACCCCTGGAATGCATCAGACTGAAAAGAAAGCATTGAATCGCTATCTGAATAAGACGGCGGATATCACCATGTCTGGTGTAGATGTGATCGTCTGGTTGATTGATGGATTTTCCTGGCACGAATATGATGAAAAAATCCTGAGTAAGTTAGGGAATGTTGGGCTTCCTGTTATCTTAGCTGTCAATAAAGTCGATAAAGTCAAGAATAAAGAAGATATGCTGGCTTTTCTGCAACAGGCCCAGCAGCGATTTCCTTTTCAAGCTATATTGCCGATCTCTGCGCTGAAAAACACCCATTTGGATGAACTCGAAAACTGTATTTTAGAAACCTTCTCTGAAAGTGAGCTGATTTTTCCGGAAGACCAGGTTACTGACCGCTCCATGCGCTTTATGGCAGCAGAAATTGTCAGAGAAAAGCTGACAAGAAGATTAGGCGATGAGCTTCCCTATGCTCTTACTGTCGAAATTGAACGATATGAAGAGCAGAGAAATATCACCAAAATCTATGCTGTTATCTGGGTTGAACGCAGTACTCAGAAAAATATAGTGATTGGTAAGCAAGGCGAAATGCTTAAAAAAATAGGTACAGATGCCCGGTTTGATATTGAGAAATTAATTGAACAAAAAGTCTATTTACAGTGCTGGGTCAAAGTGAAGAAAGGCTGGTCAAATAATGAGCGTGCTTTACAGAGTCTGGGCTTTAGTGATAGAGAATAAACAGACTGGCAGATAGCTTTTTATTGACAACGCTTGACGGATAGTAATGAATGACAGTGTGGTGCAACTGCAGTCCGCGTTTATTTTACAGCATAAAACGTTTCGGGAAAGCAGTTTAATTCTTGATGTTTTCACTCAAGATTTTGGTAGAGTATCGATTCTGGCGAAGGGAGTGAGAAAGAAAAAATCCAGAACCGCAGGGCTATTATTACCCTTTCTCCCGTTAAAACTATCATATATTGGAAAAAGCGAATTAAAAATTTTAACGCATGTTGAATTAGATTCTGTAAGCCCAAAATTGACCGGGTTTTCGCTTTATTGTGGTTTTTATGTGAATGAGATTGTCCTTCATTGTTTGCACAAAAATGATCCTCATCCAGAGGTTTATATGGCATATAAACAATGTCTGACCAGACTTGCTGATTCGGCAAATATTGAACAAAACTTACGGTTTTTTGAATTGAATTTAATTGAACAGATAGGTTATGGCCTGCAATTAACATTCGATAATACGACGGACACAAAAGTTGATGAGTCAAAAAAATACTGCTTCAATCAGGAGTCAGGAATGATTGAAAGTCTAGCGGGTTATGTATGCGGTCGTACGCTATTAGCTCTAGAGGCTAGAGAGAATCTGGATAAGCAGGCGTTGTATGAATCCAAACAATTAATGAGAAAAGTGATCGACTTTCTATTACAGGGTAAAGAGCTTAAAAGTAGACTGGTTATAGCAAAAATAATGAAACAATTATGACAAAACAAGCAATTTTATTGGGTGTAAATATTGATCATGTCGCGACCTTAAGACAAGCAAGAGGGACAAATTACCCCAGTCCAATACAAGCGGCTTTAATTGCTGAACAAGCAGGTGCTGATGGCATTACGGCACATCTAAGAGAAGATCGCAGGCATATTCAAGACAGTGATATCATGCAATTAAGACAGATGCTGGATACGCGATTGAATCTGGAGATGGCTGTTACAGATGAGATGCTGGCAATTGCTGCCAAAGTCAAACCTGCTGCCTGTTGTTTGGTGCCTGAAAAAAGAGCAGAGTTGACCACTGAGGGCGGTCTGGATGTGGCTGCTAATCCAGAGAGAATGAAAAGAGCATGTCAATTATTAGCAGATGCAGAGATAGAAGTATCATTCTTCATAGATCCCGAATTCCAGCAGATTGATGCGGCTGTGATGGCGGGAGCTCCTGTTATTGAACTGCATACAGGGTGTTATGCTGATGCAGAAAACAAGATAAAACAACAAGTCGAGCTAAAGCGCATTCAGCAAGCGGCTGAATATGCTTATGAAGCTGGATTACAAGTCAATGCAGGGCATGGTTTGCATTTTCATAATGTACGGGATATTTGTAAAATACCACAAATTGTCGAGTTAAATATCGGCCATTCGATCATTGCCCAGGCTGTTTTTTCTGGTTTGGCTGAAACTGTCAAAGCGCTGAAAAAGGTAATGCTGGATACTAGAGCTGAGTGATCTCGTGTTCAAAAAGCGAGTTTTTCATTTGATTCATTGGCATCAATAATAAAGCAATCAATCTTTATTAACCGATGGCGATGGCATTTTCATGGTACACGGATGGTTTGTTGCGGTTTATAGCAGAAAATACCTAGCGTAAAGCCCCGTTATATAAATAGCCAAGAGCGTGCTGTTAGCGAGCTAGAAAAAGGACGCCGGTGGCCTCTGTGGCGAACGTGTTACAGAAAGTGTGGCTAATTTTAAGTGTCACGCCGTGAATCTTACAGGCAATAAACCGAGAGCTACAAGGGTTTTTGTGATGGTCGCAAGTTAATGCGTGGCTATACCATGTTTTTGGATGCGATATAACAAGGTATCTCTTGATATGCCAAGTAATCGAGCAGACTTGCTACGGTTGCCCTGAGTTCTGCTTAATGCCTGGTGAATCATGTTTGCTTCCAGAGAGTCAAGCTCTATGCCTAATTCCGGTAAAACAAAAGCCGTGTCATGCTGAGTTTTAGTGCCGTTACTGAATTCGGGTGGAAGGTTTTCGGGTTCTATGGTTTTTCCTGGCAGAAGAATGCTGAGACGTTCACATAAATTACGTAACTCACGAATATTCCCTGGCCATGGATAATTATGTAAAACTTTAAATGTACGTTTACTAAATTTAGGTGCTTTGACTGTGTACTTGCCAGCACATTGCGATAGGAAGTGCTTAGCCAGTGTTTCTATATCTTCGGTGCGTTGACTTAAGGCAGG